>Ga0233431_1000460_pt1 | contig 89766 bp, 77 predicted proteins | sample SI_118_April2016_FD_179867 | JGI IMG/M metagenome (GOLD analysis project Ga0233431, IMG submission 179867) | Seawater microbial communities from Saanich Inlet, British Columbia, Canada - SI_118_April2016_200_MG | ecosystem: Environmental > Aquatic > Marine > Inlet | place: Canada: British... | reverse complement strand
ACTTCTGGTAAGGATGAGTTGTTGCTCGCGACCACTGGACACCCTGAGGCCATGGCCTCGAGAACTGGAACACCAAAACCTTCGTAGAGTGAGGGGAGAACATAAACATCGGCGTGAGCATAGAGAGATTGCCTTGCGCTCTCTGAGACATAGCCTGTCATGACAATATCCTTATGGTCAGGTGAGTTCTTGATCACATCCAGCGTGTCCTCTGCCAGCCATCCGACCTTGCCAGCAAGGACTAGCTTGCCTTTGTATCCCCCCTCTTTGAGCAAGCGAAATGCCTGGACGAGTTTGATGACGTTTTTGCGAGGTTGGAGAGTACCGAGAAAGAGGATGTAGTTCTGGGGTTTTAGCCTATAGGTTGTAAGGGTGTTTTTTGAGACTATGTTTTTCTGGTTAAACAAGGTTGCGTTATAGCCGTTGTGGACAACTGTGATCTTGCTCTCAGGCACCTCGTAGATCTTAATGAGATCATTTTTGGTGGCCTCGGAAACTGCAATGACGCGGGTGGCCTTTTTGACAGCCCTTCTGGTCCAGGCACGCAGCTTATATAGATCTGACTTAAAGAATAGTGAGGGGAAGTACTCGTATGCAAGGTCATGGACCGTGACAACTGAGGGAGAGCGGGTAATGGGAGGGAGATAGTGAGCGGGGGAGAAGAAGACGTCATAGTTAGTGCGAGTGAATAGATGAGCAGGGAGTGCGAATCTAGTCCAGGCTCTACTTGGCTTGAGAATCTTGTACTGCCAGTTATTTTTCTGATCTGGAAGGTGCGGGAGAGGAGGTGACTTGAGTAATAGCGAGTAAGAGTGTCGAGAGGAGGCATGTAGCCTGGTCAGGATCTCGGCCGTATATTGCCCCGTCCCTACCCTACTCTCAATATTTGCTTCGTTGGCGTCGATGGCTATGTTCATGTATTACGTGCTCCAGTTTTGCCGTCACTCAGTAGCTCAGTATAAACTGCAATGGTTGCTTTGGCAGTGTTAATCCAGGTAAAGTGCGCGGCTTGCTTGAGACCTTTTTTGGCAAGAACTTGCTTATTTTTGAGAGCTTTAGCGATACCCGTCGAGATACTTTTAATAGAGAGCGGGTCAACAAGAACACCGGCACTACCTACTACTTCGGGGAGTGATGAGACTTTGGAGGTCACGACAGCTGTACCACATGCCATAGCCTCAAGAACCGGGAAACCAAATCCCTCGTAAAGCGAGGGATAGACAAAGACGTCAGCTCCAGAATAGAGCGCGGATAGATCAGAGTCAGCAACGTAACCCGTGATGATGACTCCCTCAGTCGGCTGATCATTCTCACCCCAACCATATCGGCCAGCGATGACTAGCTGGGGAGTCTGATTGTTCTTAGTTCTTAGTTCTTGGTGAGCGGCAATGAGGCGAGAAAGATTCTTGCGGGGTTCGCGAGTAGCGAGAGTGAGGATGTAAGTGTCGGGCAAGCTGTACTTATTTTTCACTTGTTTAATTTTGTTGTTCTTCTGGGGTGTGAAGCCAGATCCTACTCCTGGATATACAACGTCGACCTGAGCTGATTTAAGATGATACAAATCCACGAGATCATTTTTTGTACTCTCAGAATCTGCAATGAAATGAGCACCTTGCTTGACTGCACGAGCGAGTCTTTTGGTTTGGGCGCGCATGACCATAGGCTTAATGGTCTCTGGATAATAGTGGAAGGCGAGGTCGTGGACGGTAGTGACAATCTGGGACGAGGATCGGGGATGAGTCCAGTCTGAGGCGTGGATGAGATCCTGTTTGCCAACTAGATTGTTGAGTGAGAGGGGGGTGTAGTGCCAGATAAGGGAGGAGATTCTTGGGGAGAAGGGGGAGAGTCTCCAGGTAGCTCGGGACCAGGGCTTTTGGCGACTGCGGATCCGGAAAAATCCTCGGTTGCGCAGGGCTCCTGCGTAGTAAGTGAAGTGGAATGGGGAGTCAAGGGTAAGGAGAGCGCGGGCCAATTCTTCTGTGTAGCGAGCTACTCCGTGGCCAGAATAAACCATCTGTGAGACGTCGAGGGCAATTTTTTGTTCTTGGTTCTTAGTTCTTGGTTCTTGGATATTTGACATAGTGTGAGTATATCAGGATTACAGAGATCAAGAGAGAGATAAGCGTAATCCATGTAGAGATATTCTCAAGTAAGGTTGGCTTGAGCTCGAGAGTAAGGGGTGAGTCAGAATCGATTACGCTCATCTTAATCAGGCCATGCTCACCGTGGGGAGAGAGGGGGAGATTCTGACCTTGCGGGTTTGAGGCCACCCAACCTGGGAAGTAGTACTTACTGATTAAGAGTTCTCCCTCACCAGAATATCCAACCTTGATTAACCTACCGCTATCGCTTTCTGCAACCTGATCAATCAGAATACTACCACTAAGCGGCTCTACAAGAATATCTTGCGACTTAAGTAGACACTGATTAACCCAGATCGGGAGGTGCTCATCAGCCCAGGCTGTGGTCATACAGGGATCTTCGACAAGGTAGTCTGTGGTGTACTGATAGCCCAGTGGCTTGTGAAACTGAGGAGAGATCAGAAGGGGCAAAAAGACCAGGAGGGTAAGAAAAGCTTTGATAAGCTTAGAAGAGGAGAAGTGCTCGAGTAAGAGTGCATAGAGAATGCTAGTGCAGACTGTGACTACAGTAAGAAAGCGGAATGGGAACTGGACGTATCGCAAGTAGATGAGTTTTTCCCAGATAATTGAGCTAACGGGACTCATAACAAAAAAGCCAATTGATGTAGCGAGAAGCGAGAATACTAAGATATTTGAGTGATTTTTGCGAAACTTGGCAGAGGTAAGAGTGAGGGCGAGAGTAAAAAGAAAACCAGTAATGAGCGTGAGTCCGAGGAAGGCTGTTTTTTCTGTTCCGTCACCGAGCGCGAAAGCCTGATCAATGAACGCGACAGGATGATCAAGGTAGCCCCTCTCAACGAGACTGTTGTTCGTGTACTGGACTAGCTTGGAGCTAGCAACTGAGGGGAGAAGGAAAAACGCAGAAAGAGAGATCCCGAGCACTAAGCTCATAAAAAAACTGCGCAGAGTGCGAGTTTTATCTGGTGAGAGAGCTGAGTAGAGTGCGACTACGAGGATCCCCATGGCTGCAGTGAGAGTATGGGTGAGGACGGTGAGGGCAATTGTGACGGCAGAGAGGACGATGTTAGTCTTAGTTGGATTATTTCTCAGCCGGGTGAACGCGAGTACTAACCAGGGAATAAGCATCATGGCAGCAGCTTCGGTAATCGTGCCACGATGGAAAAAAACGTGATATAGATACGGGGAAAGAAGGAATGAGAGAGTGGCGACTGTGCTTGCGAACCTACCAACTAGCGAGCGCAGGAGTGTGTATATACCGAGACTGCCGAGTGCGATAAAGAACAGATAAACTAGTTTGAGCGACTGGATGTAACTAAATCCCGCAAAATAAAAGAGAGAACCAAGATAGTAGATGAGGGGTGAGTAGAACTTGAACAAGAAGTAGCCTGCCCCGTGCCCAAATGAATCAAGATAGCGGACTGGGAACTGACCGCCTGCAAGCTCACTGGAAAACGCGATAAGGCGAGTGACGTGAACATTGTCATATACGTGGAAGAGTCCGTCATGCAGGACTGGGAGAACAACAAAAACAAATGCAGTGACAATGAGTGCGAATGAGAGTAGTGAGGGGAGATACTTACTGAGTTTCATACTTCTCTAAGACTATGCCTGAGTAATACTGAGTGTCCACGCGCGAGTAACCCTGATTATTGAGACTAGCTTTGCCTCGTAAGTGAGGATCAAAAAGATCCTCGACATATCTAATGTAGTGGAGAGTAGGAGTAATGAGAGTTTCGCCATTTTTGATCTCAGTGAGAGGGAGAGCTAGTTGGTAGTAAATGAGCGGTGCGTTCTGGGCTAAGCTCGGCATCGCCACGACCCCCTCCTGGCTGTTAAGGTCGTGGGTGAGTGTGCGCCATTCTTCGTGGTGAAAGGTGGGACTAAGATAGAAGACGAAGATAAAGGCTAGATTGAGCAAGATCACGAGAGTAGTTACTGAGCGCGGAAGCTTAGTGAGGCCAAGGGCGAGGAGAGTGAGAAAGAGAGGAGTAAGAAAGAGGAGGCGAAAGTATGCATAAACGGGGACAACGAGAGAGATCAAGGAAGCGATGAGGATAGTGCCGATAATGCTGAGGATGAGGAGAGTAAATTTGCCTTTTACTCGCCTAAGAATGAGGGCGTGTAATCCAGCTAGAAAGATCGTAATTCCTGCGTAGAGATACTGGCTAACAAAAGAGATTCTTCCGATGGCTGACTTGACCCAGGTGAGTGCAATAGCCTTAGCTGAGATCCCACCGACTACCCTACCCCATTCTGGAGAATTGTTCATGGTGGAGAGGCCGATCCCGAGTGAGCCAATAAACGAAGGAATCCAAGGAACCAGAGAGAGGAAAGCTAGAGAGGTGAGGCGGACGAGCTGCCATTTTTTTTGTGAGACTAAATATGCTAATTGGAGAAAGATGATGATCCAGGCGAGGTAGCTGGACCAGAGAGCGAGGATAGTATATAGGGAATAATATATAGGGAGATGGGGAGAGGATTTTTTGGATTTTAGAAGAGAGAATAGATAGTAAAAACTTGCGGTGACAAAAAATGTGGTCATCATGTAAGTGCGTCCCTCTGCGGAGTAATAGATCAAGAGTGGGTTGGTGGCGACGAGTAATCCTAGAGTCGCACCAACTTTCTTATTGCTAATGATTTCTCCCAGGCGAGTTGCAAAGTAGACTGTGCCTAGACCTGCTAAGAGAGAAGGAGTGCGGAGGGCAAACTCAGAGAATCCTGCAAGAGAGGTCCAGGCGGAGAGAATGAAGTGGTAAAGGGGAGGCTGGAAGTCAGCGAGTGCGTACTCTAGAAGTGGGCCCATCTTACCCATGAGGGCGAGAGCCTGAATACTCTCGTCGAGCCAGAGTGAGCTGGTCATGTGCGGGAGGCGGAGGGCGAGTGCGAGAAGAAGAATTAACCACATATTATTTACTTAGTTTACCAGTTGAGAGCATCTCAAGAATGCCGATCGCTTGCCCGAAGTCAAAAACGAGCTTAAAGGGGAGAAATAGCGGAGTACTGCGCCTAATAGATTTGATGGTCCCAACAATGAGTGAGACTGGGAATGAAGCGCGTAGGGCAGCGTAAAGTGCACCGATCAAACCTAGTTTGTATGGACGCTTCGCGGCCCATTTGGCTTGTCGGTAGATCTTACTAAATGTATCTGGGTTTTGATGATAGCAGAGTGCACGAGTGGCCAGTGGTCTCTTGCCGAGCTTGTGGAACAGGCTCCAAGTATCGGTGTAGCCAATGTTGTCAAACCCCCCTACCCTCATGAACTCAGATCTTAGGATTGCGCGATAATCAGTGCCCAACTTGGGTGGGTTAGCTGGGAATCTAAGCTTGTCCTCCCATCCCTCCTCGATATTCCAGCACCTGGCAAGTGGGTTATCCCAGTTGGCGACATGCTCCTTTGTGGTGTAGGTACCGATTACTTCACCTCTTATCGGCTTGATAAGGTCTCGCACATAATGCTTGTGAAAAGTCATGTCTGCATCAACGAAGAGAAGAATATCAGAACTCGCGTGCTCGGCGCCGAGGTTGCGGGCGATGGCCGGACCCTGATGATCTTGCTTAAGCAGCATGATCTTGTCGGAGTAGTTAGCAAGGAGATCTAGAGAGTTATCGGTAGAGCCGTCATCAACCACGATCAGTTGGATTGGAAGGCTTTGGGTGAGAAGTGAGTCGAGCGCGGCGGGCAGAGTATGTGCGCCGTTGTAGGTCGCAAGAACTAAGGAAGCGACTGGCTTAGATGAGGGCATGGAGCTCCTTCTCAATACTATTTACAACTGTAGCTAGATTGTATGGCTTGAGATCCTCGGTATAGTCGATCTTCCTTTTGCCTTTTACGGCACGCTCTATCCCACGGGCGATCTCAACTGGATCGTGTGGGTCAACAAAATAGCCTGATTTGCCAATAATCTTGCGTCTGATCGGATCATCTGAGGCGACGATGGGTAGTCCAGCTGCCATTGCTTCTAGGTAGACCCTGCCGAAGGCTTCTTGCTCGTCGGGGGTAAAGCAAAAGATATGGGAGGCTCTGTAGTATGAAGGGAGCTCGCTGGGTTCCAGATGTTTGATCCAAGAGAACTCGTTATCTAGCTTGGCTAGAGCTAGGGAAACGCTATCTTCCTCTTCCCCACTACCAATCAAGAGAAGTGAAGCTTTGAGATATGAAACAGCCTTAATGACACTCGGAATGTTCTTATATTTAGTGAGCGCGCCAACTGTGAGGACGATGGGTCTAACGAGATCGAGCTCGGCAGGTTTGGCGTTTTTGAAATCACTGATGTTAATTGGGTTGGGGATATAGACGACCCGAGTATCGGATGAGTTGTGCTGGATAGCCCATTCTCGAGCTTGCTTGGTGAGAGCAATAAAAAGACCTGGCTTGGCCCTTAGGCTCCTAAGATCATCATGTCCTATGCCAGCGTGCCCGAATACTACTGTCTTGACCTGAGAAAATGATCTTTTGATCAGCCTGAGCTGAGAGGCGCCGTTAACTGCGATGATTATGTCGGGGGTAAACTTTTTGATCTCCAGGAGAGCTTGTTTGGTGAACTGAATCACCTGTTGATTGGCCTGGTTGAGTCCGAGTCGAAAAGTAATCTTGTCCCATATGTTCTGCGGGGCTGGTGAAGGAGGTTTGGCAAGTGGGGAGACTAGTTTGCTCTGGTATTTTTTGCCTACTAACTTGCCAGAACTGAGCACCAAGACATCATGCTTGCTGGCAAGCTCGGTAGCGATCTGATCAGTTACGACCTCGCTCCCTCGATCCACTAGCCCCATGGTGTGATGCAAAAATACTATTTTCATCTGAACAATTTCCTCTTGAGTTGTTTGATAGGGGTGATCAAATAAGCGGCGAGATTGTAAGCGAGAGAGCGATGAGTGAGAGGATCTGGAACTAGAGATGGGTGAGGGAGAGAGAATACTTCGGGTGGCTTGCTGTTTACTGAGAGGCCCCGTTCAATCTTGAACTTATTGCGATGTAAGACAGTGCTCAGATTGGCACCTTCGCTGGAACGCTTGAGATACATCGTGTGGTAGAGATAATTTTCTGTGAGATACCAGTCACTGGGATTATGCTCGAGAATGCTATTCTCTGCTTGATCAAAAAAGCCCTCTAGCGGGTAGTCTCCCTGATAGTGTAATCCCTTGATCTTATCTCTATTTACTAGCCTAACCAGCATGTGACCGCGATGGCCAAACAAGCTGTACTGCCCCACACTTTCGTGCTGAGCATGATATATATCACCTAGAAGATCATGACGTCTGACGAGGATGCCCTCATGCCTGTTGGCCTGGACTGCTCTAATAATTTCTTGAGCAGTTCGCTCAGGGTAGATCTCGTCACCGTCTACAATCCAGATCCATGGTGTCTTGGTCTCATCAATTTGCTTCTGGCGAATGGATGTAAGCTCGCTGGGAGAGGAGATCTTCTTGGTTGTGAGTTTGATTTTGTCAGATTTGATACCCCCAATAATCTCGAGGGTGTTGTCAGTGCTACCCGTATCAGTGATCAGAAGCGTGTCGACATATGGCAAGATTGACTGGATGGCAAACCAGATCCATTGATCCTCATTCTTAACTACCATGTGGGTGGTGATACTTGTCATAGCTTAGTTTTCGCGCGTAAAGTGTGCTCGGTAGGCGAGTCTTGCATAAATAACTGTGAATAGTAAGACTGCGAGACGAGAGAGTATCCTGACATATCCTGCCCCTACAAGTCCGTAAGCGGGAATGGCCCAGAAGTCGCCACCAATCAAGAGAGCTGAGCCAATAATTCCTGAGTAGGCGAAATATTGTGGCTTGTCAAAAAGATAGAAAAGAGCGACAAAGGGAGAAGTGGCTGCGAGAATGGCAGTGGAGATAAGCAAGAGATTGAGAGAGCTGGTGGCGGGAGCAAAGTCAGGGCCCACTGTAAAGCGAATGGCGAGAGGGGAGATAAACACTAAGAGAGAGATCCCAAGTATAGAGAGGAGCGCGAGAACGACTGCTTTCTTGATATATCGATTGAGGTGAGTCCTATCTTTGTATGAGGCAACTCTAACGTTGAGAACAGTCCCGAGTGACCAGCCAATAAGACTGGCAACTGTGGCAATCCGAACAGCAGCTGACCAGAGACCTGTGTCATAGCTAGTGAGGAAGCTCTGGACCATAATCACATCTAGGTTGTCGGCGATGGTTGCGGAGATGATGGCGATGCTAGTCCATTTGGCAACTGAAGTAAGAGTGTGGAGCTCTGAAGTGTGTTTGCGAGGCCGGAGAGAGGCTAGAGGAATCTTGAACAATCCAACCAGTGCGCCAAGAAATGGTGTGAGGAGGTAGAGAGCAGTTGTAGTGGCAATCGAGATAGTGTTTGAGGCCATCATGAACAAGGCGAAGATCAGTTTGAGTACTGACTGAGTGAAGTTGGAGAAAACTGAGAGACCAAAATGCCTCATACCTTGCAAGATGCTATTGATATGCTCATAGAAAATAACTGTGCCAGAGAAAACAAAGACGGCGATCGTAAGGTTGGTGTACTGAGCGGGCAGGTTGAGAAAGTTGGTGGTAAACCAAGATCCCATTACTAGACCTATCATCGCTATAGCAAGAATAATGATTAGCTTGAGAGCTGAGGCAGTCTGTACTGTGCGCTTGATCTCGCGAGGCTTATCAATGTTGCCGGCGATGTGGCGCTGAAGACCGATGTTGATGCCTAGGTCACCAGCCTTGGAGAGAATGAGTAGGAGTGAAAAGAGAGTGGAGAAGATCCCAAATTGCACTGGGCCCAGATATCGGGAGAATAGAATCATCGCGATTGCAGATACTGCAGTTGAGGAGATGTTGCCAAACGTCATGAGAGAAGCTGCGCGAACTCCCTCGGACTGGATAACCTGACCTACGAGACGGCGGATCTTATTCATACTAGTCATTATAGACTAGGTATTAATTAAACTGAGTCAGGAATCCCCAGATCCTCTCCCACATAGAAGGTTCGGCGCTAGCAGGTACTGAGCTCGGGGTAACGTCGAGCGGGTTGTAGGCCAGAACATCCTCAACAGAGAGAGTGTTGTTAAGATTGTGATAGATCCCGATCACGACAACTGGCTTCTCGACCAGGCGATGAGAGGAGTCAAAATCAGTGTCGTACTCCAGCATATAGACGTCACTGGTGGGGAGAACGAGGATGTCATGAGATTCGCTAGCAACTCTTACTTCGTGGATCATGCCGAGTTTGCTCATGGGCTGGTTGACTCCCCTACCCTGCCAGAGTCTGTAGCCCAGATAGACTACGAGTGGAAGGACGAGAAGAGGGATCGTGAACTTGATGTTGATGACGGTGTTTTGGCTCTTCCAGATACGCTTGAGTGCGAGCCATAGGCGGCCAATGGGGTTATTGATCCGTAGGTTTACGTCCAATAAGGGATCTTCTAGATTCTCCGACTTGGTGACGTCAACATCGATGGCGTGTACTCCGTTAATCGAGACTGAGCGACCAACCTGCTTTTTACTCTCGCTAGCCCTCTCTGAGATGTCGATAATATCTTTTGCCATTACTCATATACTAGCAAAATGGGAGGGAATATCAAGCTAAACAAACTTGATCTGGAGAGTCCAAATAAATATGAGATAATGTGTGAATGCAAAAAATCTTGCGAATAAGCCTAAACCTTATTCCTTTACTAGTGATGATTATCTTTGGCTATTACCTGATGGGAGCCAATTTTGGAGCCGAACTGGGAATGATTGATGATCATGAAGTGGCAATGTTTCTTGGTCAGGATGGCAAAATAGAAATAGGCGAAATACCCAGCTTGCTCGCAACTACTGAAGTTGGTGAATGGGGTGAGGCGCTGAGATTCCGTCCTGTCTACTATACTTTGCGAATCACAGAGAGCATGCTATGGAAATACGATGGAGGACTATGGTATTTCTCTAGATTCGTTATCTACATATTTTCTTTCTACTTGATGTACCGATTGCTTGCGAAGTTTTTCCCGAGAATTATTTCTTACCTATTTGTATTCTATGCGCTAACGATGCCATTTTGGCCTGACATGCTGACTCGACTAGGCCCATCAGAGATCTACACTGTACCGGCGATACTGATTTTTTTATGGGGTCTAGTCGCAATAATCAAAAACCAAACTACCAATTGGAGCTGGATGTTATTAACTGTGGGATATTTGATTTGCGTTGGTTCAAAAGAGAATTTTTTGTTTCTATTTCCAATCATATTTACCCTTGCTGGATATCGAATGTTTACGAAGCAAGTTACAAGAGTAGAAATAGTCCACTATCTAGTAATGCTAGCACTCACACTATATGTGGGCAGTTCTATTATTGTCGCAACAAGCCAAATGGGAGTTGATTTTTACAAAACAAATATTAGCTATGGCGATAGAATTGTGACCTTTCTCAAAAATATTGTTGATACCGTCAGGAGTAGACATGTTGAGTTTGCACTACTTGCCACTCTTGTTTATGGAGTGAGTCAAATCAAAAAATCATTACGTAATCAGAAAGTAATCACCCACCTAGTAGTAATAATTGTCATATTCCTAATTGCTGCGAGCCAGTACATCTTCTACAACAACACACTACCTAGCAACTCGAGATATGACTTCCCAGCCCTACTCCTATTTCCAATCATGAATCTGGTGGCAGTCAGGATGATTCTCATCTCAATCAAGAGCAAGAGTCTAGAGTTACCTGCAAAACTAGCAGCATACGGAGGGTTGGCGGTGTTTATGCTCTATTTCATTGCGACCCGCAGCTACACTCTGATCCATCTACAAGCTCAGAAGAATGCAGATGCTAGTTCAGATTTTGCGAGTGGACTTGATCTAGTTGAGGAGAGACTCAAACAAGATGACGAAGTGCCCCTCGTGTTTGTGAGTCATCGATTTATTGATTTTGAGCCGATTGTCTCGATCTCTAGATATCTGACTGCACGTGGAATAGTCAATCCTATGGTAATCGAGTACACCCCGGAGAAGTTTAAGCCAGGAGAGAATCTAGAGATTGATCTAAATCAAAGACTAGAGAGAGCAAGTGAGATGGGTGGCGAGAGCGAGGAGCTATTCTCTAGATTCTCCCCATTAACTGAATATGAAGAGTGCTATAGCATCTCTTTTGGGAGAGAGAACGTGAGCGAGTGTGAGTTGATTACTTCTTTTTGAAGATCAGGCAAGTTAGGGAAGAAATACTGGCCAAGTAGATAGTACTCCAGAGATACCACCAGTTACCTTTGGCATAAAATGGTTTGTACTGACTGAGCTGCGTGATGAGAGTAGAAATTGAGGAAGTGTCGTAGTAGATAGAGATGAGGTGCCAGAGACCACCAAGTTGGAGCCAGAGAAATAGGAAAAAGACTAATCTCGTAATCCAGAGCGTTGAGCGCTTGTTCCAGCCAAGACTCCTGAGCCCGATGAGCAAAATACTCATGTGAGCGAGGATGGTGGGGAAGAAATAGCGAGCTTGGATACCGAGGGAGAAACCCCATCCCTTCACGTACTGCCAGTCGAACCAGAAGATGACTGCAGCGTAGATGAGGCTAGTTAGTAGTAGGTAGCTGACGACATATGGATCGATAATTTTCTTACTTCTTTTGATGACTCTCCAGACGTAAACTACCAAACCAAGCACAGACAGGAGGACTACGCGGTTAGCGACGCGCCAGTAGGTGGGGGGTAGGACTACTCCGAGCCACTTGAATACTCCCCAATACCAGACGACGTTCTGGGCCAGGAGCTTGTTGGCGGAGAAGCGGAGATACTCAACGAAGGAGGCACCATCGGCGTTTGAGATGTTGAGAAATCCCTGATATTTGAGAATCTGCTCCCAGCCAAGCAGGGTGATGAGAACAGCGAGCAAGGCCAACCAAGTAAGCTGGCGGTACTTCTTGTGCCTAAGAACGCTTATGAGAAGTGCTGTGGCCACAATCGGGATCATGATAAACCCCTGTGGCTTGGTATATAGATCAAGTCCAATAGTGAGAGCGAGTGAGAGAACTAGCTTGGCACTAATGCCACTCTTAATTACCAGTAAGCCTAGATAGATAGCGAGCATAAAAAGGAGATTGTGCAAGTTGTCGGAGTTGATTCCGGCAGTGACAAAGCTCATCATCGGCTGGAGAATTACGAGAGTTGTGAGGGTGAGGGCGAGTTTCTTTTTGCTGAATATAAGCATCCCAGTAAGATAGCTCACATATGCCATCAAAGCAGCGATCAAGAGAGACCCAAGACGAACTGCAAACAAGCGAGTGAGTAGATCACCACTCCCCGCAATACGCCAGAAGACAGAACTAAAGGCGTAGTAAATGACTGGGTAGCGAGCGGCTTCTTCGACTGTGGTGTATGTGGTGCGATTCTCTACCGTATTAAGTGACTGGATCTCACTCTCGAACTTGCCAACCAAGGAGTCGGTGTAATCAGGATGATACTCAGGGTGGTAGGTGTAACTATTCTGGCCCTGTGGGTTGCGCAGCACACCCAGGAGCTCTTGTACTCTCGTCATCTCGATCGTCATGTCGGGCACGTGATATCCGGGGAGATGACCCTCAGTTGCTAGATAGGAGACTGTGCCGAGATGAGCCTGCTCGTCGGGGAACTCAAAAGCCGGAACAACTAGTCCCCACATGAGAACTACACCGACTAGTGTGAGAATTATTTTTGCTAGGTAGTGTTTAGATTGTTTTTCTTTTGACATAACTGTTGTATCCATCTCTTACTATCAAGCGGAGTGTATGAACTGGCTCCCAACCCAAGATTTTTTGTGCTTGTTTAATATCTGCAAGAGAGTATTCGATGTCTCCCTCTATCCTAGGTCCATACCTGATGGGAATGGGTTTGTCAGATACTACCTCTACTTCTTTGATCACTTCGCCGATGGTGTGATCCTCGCCAGATCCGAGATTGAGAATACGGGACTCTCCACCACCCCTAAGATAATTGATGCCGAGTGTGAATGCGAGTGCGATATCATCAACATGAACAAAGTCGCGCACAACCGTGCCATCCTGTGTGTCATAGTCGTTGCCACTGATTGTGATTATGTCATCCTCCCCAGTCACTACTGCAAACAATCGTTGCATGATAGCGCGACTCTCCTTACTCTGCCCTAGTCTCCCCTCTTCTTCTGCCCCTCCGACGTTGAAAAAACGGAAGGCTAGATAGTTCACGTCATCAGGGACTATTTCTTTCAGAGAGGTCTCTCCAGCTAGTTTGGTTACTCCGTAGGGATTAGAGGGACTACACGGGTCACTCTCTTGAACTGGGAGTCTAGTAGTGGGAGTGCCGTAAACTGCGGCAGAGCTAGCGTAGAGAAAGTGTTTGACACCAGCCTTGCTTGCAACCTCCCAAACATTGCGAGAGCCTTGACCGTTGACCCGGGTATATTCAGCCTGTTTTTTGTTGGACTCGGCCGCATTGACGAGGGCGGCAAGATGGATTACGGTATCGATCTGGTGATCCTGGAAAACTCTCTCTAGCTCTGATTTGCTTGTAATGTCACCTACTATTAGAGTCTCTTGGTTGAGCAGAGCATCTTTAGCTCCATGCGAGAGATTGTCAAAAACAATCACCTTCTCGCCAATCTCAGTGAGTGTTTTGACTATATGGCTACCAATATATCCGCAACCACCGGTGATGAGAATTTTCTGTGTATTGGGGTCTGGCATATCAATTAATTATAACCTAATCTAACCAACAGATTAATCACAAGGTTTAGCTAACGACATCAAGTTGTATTGAGCTTCTAGGACAAGTGTGCAGTATCCATCTGGAGCTGAATTATCTCGAAGGATGATTAGTGGATGTTCATTTTTGTAGTAGCTATCAAAGATAGAATTATAATTAGGATAAATAGAGTTATTTACCATCTCCCACGAAACATACATTGGATGAATATTCCTAATTCTTGGATCAAAAGTCAAGTATAGTGCATCGGGACCAGATGTCACAACATTACTATTTGGATTATTGTCCAGGTAACTGGTAATCTCGCTCGCGATAGAGCCAAAGAATTTTTGTTCTTTTGCACTCAACTTCATTCCCTTCAAAACGCTCGGCTCATCTACATGCTCATAGTAGGTGTTAAATTTGATAAATCCACTTACTAAGCGCTGGGAAATGTCTGGCAGGAAGCTCAATATTATTAAGATAATCGCGAGATATTTTGCAAGCTTGTCTTTGTGTGGGTATGCCGTTACTATTACCTGCTGACTAAGCTGATATACAAAATAACAAAATAGCGGAATCATTGGTGTTGCAGCCCAGTATTGATGCCTGATTCCTGAAACTGGATAATACTGCAACCATGAAGCCAGACCAACAAAGACTGTTAGACTCAGTAAACTATTTTTGTAATTCTTGATTTGTAGAAGAATTGTTGACACCGGGATTAAGACCCAAATTGAGACAGGACTGATTGAATGTGGGAAAAGACTTTGAAAAACCGGAAGAATACTAAATCCCTGACTACGATCTTCTACAAATGTAAATGCTAGGAGAATTGATTGCTTGTACCAATCAACAAGAGAATTATTAATCATTAGGATCAAAACGAAAAATAACATCACAATGACATTGACAATAATATAATCAAATAGATATCTGATAAGTAGAGACTTCTTAATTTGCCTCGTAAAATATAAATACAGGAAATATGCAACAATTGAAAAAAATGTAAATACTCCCACTGGTTGTCTACACCAAAAAACTAAAGCTGTAGATAAACTGGCGAGATGGAAGTACCTGGGTGATTTTTTTTCAAAAAATAAAATCAATAGGTAAACTGCTAATAACTGAAAAAATAACGCATAAACTGATGACCACGGTAGAAAAAGCCACATATAATATGGTGCCATTAGCAGCCACACAATGAGCGAGATGATAAGTATTGATACTGGTAAAAATCTCTTGTAGATGAAATATGATAGAAGAGATATTAGAGCGTAGAAAAATGCTGTTAAGAGCTTGAGTACTACTAGATTCTTGCCAAGGATTGATAGTGCAAGTGCCTGGATACTCGTAGTGAGAGCTCCATACTGAGTAAATGTTTCCTTGAAGAGAATTTTACCTATAGAGAGATCCAAAGCTGGCTTAAGAAGGATCCCGTCATGATGAGGATCAACGCCGATTGTCGAAAAATATCCTGCAACGAGGAATGTTGCGAGAAATATTACCAAGGGTGTGCAAATGCGATATGCCATGTCAAGATTGTGGCGGTGAACTGGATGATCATGATATTTCTGATATATCTTTATGTTCCATACTACAAAAAAATGTAAAAGTAGTGGAACAATACCCACCAGCACCATTCTGACTAAATCGATGCTTGGAATATAACTTAGATAAGTTTGCAACTTGCTCTTAACTATAAATGGAATCTGTTGAGAGTTATTTTTAAGATGTGACTTGGAATAGGAATACTTTGCAATATATTGCTTTGTTTTTGTGCTTAGGGAAATGGAGTTGTCTGGAGTTCCAGATATTGACTCAATTTCAACTAGATACTCTTTACCCTGAGAGTCAAGAAATACAGGGAAACCAAAAGTAAAGTGTTGCTCAGGGTTAAATTGATTAGTGTCGTATTGTTTCTGGTATTCCCAGTAGCTTGAACTTGCTTCTTTGATGCGAAACCAGACTACATCACTGTTGGCTTGCTTGTATTGTCGATTGTTAAACAAAATGGAGACCGTACCTAGATTGTTGTAATGAGTCAAGAAAGAGAAGGAATATTTTTGCTTTGCTAGGAGCTCTTGAGTATTGAAAGCGGGATTATATTCTATGTTTTGGATCAATGTGGATATTTGGGAATCTTGCCCATGAGAATAATGTCTGACTGCAGAGTTACCCTGAAATACTAAGAGGGATAAGGATAATAATATAGCTAGGATTAAAAATATATTCTTCATCAATCTTGATTATACATCTGCTTGATATCAATTATTTTGTAGAGTGCAAAAATGCTGTCAGAGTCAATTGGAATTGGTTGAAGGACAAAATATTGCTCTAGGTAACTGACTAAATCTGGAGTATCATCTGTGGTAACAATGTTTGTGTCAATACCAATGGCAGTCAAGTTGGGGAATAAATATCTCTTCTGGTAATTGGAAAGTATAGAAGTCATCAGAGATGGGTTGAGAGGGAGTAGAGTCTTGAGTCGGTATTCTGTAATGATTGGTGTGTCTGCAATGCCGCTGAGAATGAGTGTGTTGTCCTGAGCCAAAGAATATTTGTCCTGCAGTGTCTGGTAGTCATGAAGGTATTTTTCGATATCTTGATTGAGAACATGCCGACTGTATGGATGATATGTGCTAGAAAATGAAATATACAAGAACGTGACGATAAATAAGCTCACAGGAAATTTATAGTAGATATTGATGCTCTTCTTGAAACTAATGACTTGAAGGATAATGATGCACTCAATTAGATAGAACAAGCTAATGTTTACGATGTTGTTGTAGTGTGATCGACTCACAAAGTAGCTAAATATTGCCAAATTGTGAATGGCTATGAATGAGAGTTGAGATATTAAGTTAGTTTCTCTACTTCTAATCTGCCATGCAACTAGTACAAATCCTGCCACCATGATTATGATAGCTAGATAATAATTACCAAAGATTGGAGCTAGCAGTGATACCCAACCATCTTTGTATGCATTTGCAAACTGAAGATAATTGTTTAATGGTGGGAATCCCTGATGATGCCTGGTCTCCATAATGAAAACATACCCAGCAATACCAGCTGACGATAGCAGGAAGATTGATAGATTATGAATAAATATCTTTAGAGCCTGATTGAAATTAGAGTATTTTGTGAAGGAGTATGTCAGAAGTGCAAAAAGGTAAGCTGGAACCACATATATTCCAGTTTCGATTGACCAAAAAATAGAAATGGCGGCCAAAATTGCCGAGACTGGCATACTGATTTTCTTTGGAAAATATGTCAAGAGAAAAAGGATGATTATTCCAAATCCAAATCGTAGTGGTCCAGTTGCTGGCCCAAGAACAAATGCATATCTTGAGAATTGAGTCTGAAACAATACAGCAATAATTGTTGCAACAAAACTTAGATAGTTGTTTCTTGTGATGCGATGAATTATTAGAAATATTAAAATGTAGTAAATAATAAAAAGAGATTGGTTTAAGACATGAAAATTCTCAAATGAGATTCCGATTGGTTCGAGAATCGAAGAAATGAACTGAATGGAGAGATATCCATACTGAGATGGCACATCACTAAGAATACTCTTTCCCTGCTGAATCTCGTAGGCTGGCCCAACATAAAACGAGAAGTGATGATAATCAATTTTCTTGTTGGTAGAATATATAGTGATTACTAATGTTAGGAGTAGTAGTACGATTGCGATAAATGGATTCTTAGGCGAGATCTTAACTGACAATAGTTGATAAACTCTAGGGAGAATAAATGAGAGTAAAATTATAGAAAATAGTGCAAGCAGTGGTATATCATTCATGTCTAGAAAAAAATAACTAGTCACTGCAATAACAAATAGTAGTTGAATAAGAAGAATCCCTAAAAATGATTTTGAGTTCTTCTTAGCTTGAAATATTAAAAATGCTAAGTAAGATGTAAGTAAGATTAGATAATTATAATTGAGTAAATTCAGAACGAAACTAAGATATACAGTCAAGAGAAATATTAGAAAGCACCCCAAGAGAACTAATAGTTTATATATTTTGCTTGTAAGATACCGCTGAAAATATGCAATGAAGGCAATCTGAGTGAATACTAAGATTGATGACGCAATGTATACTTGCCATTCACTAGACTCGGTGTGCCCACTAGTGAAAAATATCACCGTGACGATGGCAATAATCCAATAGATGGATAATAAAAATAGTGATATGTATGTTTGCTCTTTGGTAATGGGAGGATTATTCCCATAGCTAAACATCTCGCGCAATAATTGTTTCGAATTCTGATTTTTAAGTATCAGCAGACATGCTAGTAATGGCAAGATGCTAGTAATGAGTATTCCAGCCATCTCTGAATTGGGAAGATAACTAACATAATTCTGAAGTTTGTTTTTGACAAAAAAAGGAATTACATGTGGATTTTTCCTAAGATAGGACTTGGTATAGGCATACTTGGCAGTGTACTGCCTTTCATTTTGATTAAGCGAGATCGAGTTTTGAGAGGTTCCGGAAATTGATTCGATCTCAATGAGATACTCAGTATTCTGGGAGTCTGGAATTACCGGAAAGCCAAAAGAAAAGTACTTCTCTGGGTTAAATTGGCTTGTACTGTATTGTTCTTGATATTGCCAGTTTTTTGAGCCTATTTCTTTGATGCGGAACCAAATAGTGTCGTTAGTGTTTTGTTTTAGATTATTATTGCTAAACAAAAATTCAACTGTTCCGAGATTATTGTATTGAGCCAAAAAAGTGAGCGAGTATTTCTGCTTGGCTAGAAGTTGTTGGGAACCTAATTCAGGTGAGTATTGAAGATGCTGGAATAAATTGGATATCTGAATATCTTGACCATGAGAATAATGTCTGATTGCTGATTTGCTTTGAGTAAATAAAAGGATCGCAGAAATTAAGACTGCGATAAATATAGAAATGATCTTCTTATTTTTCATTGAAGATATTATACCGTGATCTTGACCAAACAGACTTACAGATAGTGTGAAATAAACTCTTCTAGTGTGGATAGCACATATTTCATCTGTTGCTCCTCTATCCCTGGGAATACACCCAGCCAGAAGGCTTGATTCATGATAATGTCAGCGTTATCCATCTCTCCCACTACCCTCTTATTGGTGACTTGTAGGTAAGCAGGATGCCTGAGGAGATTGCCTGAGAATACATTGCGTGTTCCAATGAGATTTTCTTCTAAGTATTCTGTTAGTTCGTTGCGAGTAAATGGTGCATCTTCGGCTACAATTGCTGGAAAGCCAAACCAACAGGGCGCAGTGTTCTTGGGTGCTTCAATAATTGAGAATAATGTGGGATGCTGGCGAAAGAACTGTGCGAGCTTGGCATAGTTGGCTCTCCTTGTCTTGATGAATCGTGGCAACTTCTTCAGTTGTGCTACCCCGATTGCAGGTCCAAAATCAGTGAGTTTGAGGTTGTACCCTATCTGACTATATATATATTTGTGATCGTAGCCATATGGTAGCTCTCCTAGCTTCCACTTAAACCTCTTGCCACAGGTATTATCATGCCCGGTATCACACCAACAATCTCTTCCCCAATCGCGAAACTGACGGATGGAGAGGTGTAGTAAGGGATTGTTGGTCACGACTGCCCCACCCTCTCCCATTGTGATCTGATGAGCAGGGTAAAATGAATATGTTGCAATATCACCAAAAGTTCCTACCAGTTTGCCCTTATAAGTAGATCCCAGAGCATCACAGCAATCCTCAATGACCCAAAGCTTATGCTTGTTAGCTAATTCCATAATCTTGTCGAGGTTATATGGCACACCCAGAGTGTGCGCAACCATAATTAGTTTAGTCTTAGGACTAATCGCTTGTTCTAGTTTCTCAATATCAATATTAAAAGTCTCAAGCTCTGCGTCCACAAAGACTGGAGTAAGTCCATGCTGGATTCCCGGATTGACTGTGGTAGGAAATCCAGCTGCACAAGTGATAAACTCATCACCAGGTTTGAGCTGTCGATCCTTGAGCTTTGACGAGGTAAGTGCGGCTACTGCGTTGAGGTTGGCTGAGGAGCCGGAGTTAACCAAGGAGACGTATTCAACACCTAAGTATTTTTTGAATTCTCTCTCAAACTTCTTTGCCCATCTACCCTCTGTCCACCACTCATCTTCGGCGGCTGCCTTGGCATTGTCAATCTCTTCTTGATCATATACCTTGCCGGATACTGGTACGTATGTTGTGCCTGGAACAAATTGTTTCTTTATCATAAGCTACTCCATATGTTACTATAATCATTAGTATATGCCAAACAAACGAAAAAAATTGATTAGTATCGTAATTCCAGTTTATAACGAGGAGGCTGTGATCCCAAAACTCGTCCGCGAGCTCAAGAAATTTGCAGATAATAACAAATCTTATAATTTTGAGTTTATTACTGTTGAGCATGGTTCCCATGACAAGTCTTTTATGATACTAGAAAAACTTGCCGGCAAGGAGAAGCGACTTAAGGTTCTTCAGCTCGCTCGCAATGTTGAGTGTGATGGTGGAATTGCAGCTGGAATGCAACATGCTGCGGGTGATGCCTGTGTGATTCTCATGGCGGACCTACAAGAACCAATAGACTTGATTACTCAGTTTCTCGAAAAATGGGAAGAAGGTTATGAGATAGTTTATGGCGAAGTACGAAGTCGAACGGGAAGCGCGATCCGCAACTTTAACTCTCGCATGTTTTACAAACTCATGAATAATCTTACCCACGGGATTTTTCCGGAGAATGTCAGCGACTTTCGCCTCATGGATCGCAAAGTCTATGAAGCAATTAATGCCATGCCCGAGCAGAACAAGTATCTTAGAGGTCTTGTGATGTGGACGGGTTATAGTAGTACAGGTATTCCCTTTGACCGACTTGAGCGTTTTGCTGGTGAGTCAAAAGCTGATTTTCTCACTGTGCTGAAGGTAGCCGCCAATGGAATCTTCTCTTTTTCGTACTTTCCGCTTCGTGCTGTTACGGCCATCGGCCTAATCATGACAGGAATCTCATTTCTGATGATCTTGGTCTATCTCTACCTATATCTTATCTATGGTCAGGTTGCACCAGGTGTCAACACGATTATCATTCTTATGCTATTTCTTTTTGGTGTTCTATTCTTTATTCTTGGGATTATCTCAGAATACCTTGCGAGAATCTACGAAGAGGCCAAGCATCGCCCTCATTACCTAATCAAAAATAAAGTTAATCTCAAATAATACTAGTTTGCTTCGGTCAAAGTCTTATCTGCTCCAACCATGGGGATGATCATGTTCTTCTTGAGTTCCTTACGAGGCAATAGTGGCCACTGGTCTTCTAGTGGATTGCCAAATGCGAGTTTTGGCATAATCTCTTGTTTGGGATCCATCATAATTTCTACCATTATTGATCCCTTAGTGCTTAATGCCTTGCGGATTTTGCGCCTCATCTCCTGATGGTTGTGGATGCGGATAAATGGTACTTCGTAGCTTTTGGCAATTTTCTTATAATCTGGATTAGTAACACCAGTCTTGTTAGTTGTCGCGATGAGATGATTATCAAGATATGATTTTTGGAACTGGCGAATGATCCCATACCCCTCGTTGTTATAAATGAATATTTTGAGAGGGATCTTCTGAGCTACCATTGTCTGCATTTCTTGAATATTAAACTGGAACCCACCGTCACCATCAATGCAGATGATATCTCTCCTGCCCCGCGCAATAGAAGCTCCAATGGCTGCAGGAAAAGCATATCCCATTGGAGAGTTGCCAAACGCTGAGAACAATCTCTGCCCTTGCTTGAGCTTAAATGACTGCATAAGCCAAGTTAGATGTCCTCCCTCGTCTGGAATCACAATTGCATCTGAGTCCAGTTCCGAACTCAACATCTCACCAAATACATATGGATCAACATGCCCTTTTGTCTCGTAGTATTCTGGCTTGACGATTGGGTACTGAACCTTCCAATCTTGAGTTTTCTTAGTCCAGCTACTTGTATCTGGGAGATCATGCTTGAACTTGGGATATTGCTTGATCATCTCGGCAAGAAATTGCTTTGCGTCGGTCTGGATTGCTATTGCTGGAGTGAGACCACGCCTCTTGTCCAGCTCAGCCTTGTCAATATCTACCATTACTAACTTGGAGTTACGCGCATACATGTTTGGCCTGCCCCCAGTTTGCCTGGTGTCCAAACGTGAGCCAACAGTAAGTAAGACATCTGAGTTCTGCACTGAGAAGTTGGCAGCTCTTGATCCATATACTCCATGACAGCCAACTAGCTGAGGATGCTCCCAGCCAAATGAGTCAAATCCGCTCCAGCTAGTAATCACCGGAAATCCAGTGAGTTTGGCTAGCTTGTGAATTTCTTGGACACCCTTGGCTAGTCTTACGCCACCGCCGGAGACTAATACTGGTCGCTTGGATTGGGCTAGTAACTTCCAGGTTCTCTCTACTTTTCTCTCAAGCTTGCTGCCAATGTCGCGGTACGGAGGAGTAGTGGGGGGAGCGTAACTGCGCAACTTGCTTTTTTTGATTGGTGTTCTCTGGAAATTCATCGGAATATCTAAGAGAACTGGACCTGGACGACCTGATTTTGCAAGATATGTTGCCTTCTCGAGTTCATATCTGATGTCCTCAGCTTTCCTGAGCATCACCGAGTATTTGGTAATTGGCTTCATCATCTCGACAACCTGTGTTTCTTGGAATCCAACTTGACGCACATCTTTGGTCCCTGGATCATATCCTGACTGCTCATATGTATTGACCTGGCCTGAGATGTATAGTGCTGGAATTGAATCAAACCATGCGCATCCGATTCCTGTAATGTAGTTGGTAGCTCCTGGCCCTGAAGTTGCCATACAAACTGCATATCCTGGTCCTAATCTCGAGTATGCCTCTGCCATCATCGCTGCCCCTTGTTCATGCCCGCAAGAGATATACTTGATGTCTTTACGACCATGAAATGCATCTACTACAAAAGCAATTGCTCCACCTGTAATCAGAAAAACCTCCTTGATGCCCTGCTCGACAAGAAAATCTAAGATATAGTCGTTGACTTGGTATGGGCGTTTTTTCATTGTTGTGGCCAGATTTCTATATTCTCTATAACTATTTAATTAGTATACATCACTGTGCAACCCCGTCTCATTCTTGATCTGAGTATGTCTGATAAACTCATCTTGCATAAGTGCTTCGCGATCGAGTGAGAGTGCGTTATCACTGAACCACTGATATAGATTACTAATTGATTCTTCAATTGGAATAAAAACAAGATCAGGAATCTCTTGAAGCAAGCGCTCGTTACTACCAGTGTATTGATAGTTAAAGCCGGAATTGAGTATCTGACACTTAGATTTGCGCTTTCCTATCTTGTCAATGATTTTTAGGATCCCACTCAACTTGATTGATTGAGTTGGAGTTATATTGTAGCTACTATGATTACTCCTGTTTTCTAAAAAATATTTGACTATTGGAGCTAAGTCTCTAATATCTAAGTAATCAAAAATCACGTCCTGATTGATGTTAATTGGAAACCTTAGTACGTGTTTGGCAATTGTATTGGTAATAAACTTGAACCGATAATCTTCATTCTGACCAAACACTCCGAATAATCTCAAATTAGCAACCTTGGGATTATCCTTCCCAATTTTGTGCATGAGATACTTGGCTCGTCCATAATTATCTGTTGGCAAACTCTCTCCCCATTGTTCTTCATTGATTTTTTTCAGATCTCTAGCTTTGTCAAACTCTGCTCCTGAGCCAAAATAAATAATCTTGTTAAGCAGGTTGGAACAATGGATGATGTTGGTAAACATCTGCATGTCATGCTCAAGACCTTCCTCCCTATTGGTCAGTAGGGCAGAAAATACTGCGGTATGGATCACGTACTTGATCTTGTTTTTCTTGATATATGCTTTGACTTGAGCGAGATCTAACAAATCAAGCTCTTCGTGGCTAGGGTAGAAAATGTTCCCTGGCAATATATTACTCACGATAATACTACTGCCAATAAATCCAGTTCCGCCGGTAACTAGTATCCGCATGTTCTTATTTGTAACTTTCGGACCATGTTTTTATCGTTTGAATGGTTGTCGCAATGGAATTTTTCGGTTCCCAACCAAATTGCTTCTTTATTTTTGCATAAGATAGAGACTGGTATGGGATTTCATTTTTTGATTGATTGAGAATCTTGTATATTACCTCCTCACCCAATCCTAATTTCATTTGCTCTAACAACTCTAATACCGACAGTGTTTCTTTTGAACCGAAATTATATGCTTCACCTCGAGCTTTTTTAATATTATTCATGAGAAGGATGTAGCCATCAACAACATCTTTGACATAGATATAGTCACGGACAAATTTCCCATCACTCCTGATCTCGAGAGTTTTTTTGTTGATGAGCGCATGAACGGCACCTGGAATTATTCTTGAGAGATTGAGATCACCCTCACCATATATGTTGCCGAATCTTGTAATAGCAACTGGCACGTTGTATGTCTTGTGGTAGGACTGGCTAATTAGGTCAGTGGCACTTTTGCTTGCTTCATATGGATGATCACCTTGCAAAGCCATACTCTCAACATACTTATTTTTCCCGACCTTACCGTATGCTTTGTCAGATGAGGCTACAACTATACCTTTAACCCCAGGGTATAATCTGGCAGCCTCAAGGAGGTTAACAGTTCCCATAATGTTCGATTCATATGTTCTTCTAGGATTGTGATAGGCCACATCAACCAAAGCTTGTGCTCCCAAATGAAAGATATACTCAATCTCAAACTTGGTCACAAGATCCATGACTTTTTCATAATTAACAAGATCTACATTTTCCATCGCCACGTGTTTAGAAAGTTCTTGCTGACTAAAATATGACCTTGGGTCGAGTGACTGATAGGTTGACACTACTCGCGCCCCTTCCTCGACTAGTGCACTAACCAAATGAGAACCAACAAACCCAGTACCTCCTGTGACTAGAATGTTCTTTCTGGAAAGATTCATGTCCATGTTTTCCACTGGGCAGTGTGAGACCTCCACATATTATTTAATTGTTCGACTTCTTTATATGTATCCATGCAGTACCAAAAACCATCGTGTTTAAATAGTGAAAGTTGTTTGTCCTTGGCTAATCTCTGCAAGGCAGGATGTTCAGTCTCACCTGGCTTGAGATAGTTGAAAATTTCTTTTTCAAAAACCATAAACCCACCATTTACATAATCGTTAAGCACTGGTTTTTCCATGAACTGGCTTACAACACCATTCTTGCCAACCTCTACCATCCCATATTTTGATCTTGGATGTACTCCTGTAATAGTACTAATTGTTCCCTGCTTATCATGAAACTCAACTAAATTATTGATGTTGAGATTAGAGACTCCATCTCCATAGGTCACCATAAATTGCTTGCTACCATCTAAAACATAATCTTTGCATCGAAGAATTCTCTCTCCTGGAAGAGTATTCTCACCAGTGTTTACGAAGGTAATCTTGAAATCGTCAACCTCATTGCGCTTCTCAAGATGAAATGATCGTTCGTGAGTTTTTGTGTCAAGAGTAAAATCAGACGAGAATGCTTTTTGGTTAAGAAAATAATCCTTAATATAGTCGGCCTTATATCCTAATGCTAACACAAACTCGTTATAACCATGCTTGGAATACATCTTCATAATATGCCAAAGAATTGGTTTGCCTCCAACATAGACCATTGGCTTAGGTTTGAATTCTGTCTCCTCCTTAAGCCTAGTTCCAGTGCCTCCGCACAAAATTAACGTTTTCATATTACTAATTATACTAGATATTGATTCTTGAGGCTAAAGATCCGAAAAGATAGAAGAGGGGGGATAATAAATAGTAGATACGCGTAACCAGCGAGATATTTTTTTGCTTCAAACGTGCCCAGCTAGTTGAGGCGGTCTTGGACTGCGTGGAGATCGTGAAGTCATGAAATATTGCCCTACTATTCTTGCCATGAGTAAATTGATTCTTGAGTAGATACCAGATGTTTTGCTTGAATTTGGCGAAGTAGTGCTCGACCATGATCTTGGGATCGTACCAGATATCATGCCCGAGATTGTGGATCCTGATCTGTAAGTCGGTCTCTTCGCCATACCCCCTCTTATTACCTGTAATTCCAAGTGACTCGTCGAATCCATCAAGCTTTTTGAGAATGGATCTCTTGAAGATCATGTTAGTGCCATTAAGCCATTCTGAACCCAGATTGAGCTTGTGTGCACCCCTACCAGGTAATATCTTAGAAGTTACCTCCCTTGGAATCCAGGTGGGAATACTATCTTGATTGGAGGAAGCATAGGGACCGCCAAAGGCGACTACGTTGGGATGACTCTTGATAAAAGCGAGGATTGCCTTGACCCAAGTGGGGCTGGCAATTGCATCGTCGTCAATGAAGGCAGTGTAATCCCCTTTGGCTTTTTGCCAGCCAAGATTGCGAGCCTTGGCGAGTCCTGTGACTCCATTGATCGTGACCAGCTCAACATCCTTGCTAATTTGAGAGTTGAGCGAGTTGCAGAGTTTCTTGTAGAGATCGGGGCGATTATAGGTGGAGACAATGATTGATAGTTTTATGATAGCCTCCTTTTCGTGATCCCAATGATACCTTTTAGAGCCAATATTGGGTGTTGCGTGGCATAGAGACACCTCATGATACCAAGAGGCTTGGCGAGATAGCAGAGTGCTAGCCAGTGATCAGCTATGATACTCGTAAGAATAGATTGTCTGTATATCTTATTGGTCAGGTTAGCTCTGAACAACTTGTGATACCACTCTCCGATATCTGCAATGTCCTGCTTGCTTGCATTCTTGTACCAGGAAGTTGCTTTGAGATGTATTTTTTGATCTTTTTTGGAAACTGAGCCCATTAGTCTATGTAGCTGCTCTAGCTTGATTGTTTCATTTATCTCGAGCTGTTCTTGCGACTTGTCTGAGCCGATCTGAGCGGGATGAGTGCGGTACTCTAAGAGTGCTTGTGGAATGTTTGCCAGCTTGGTGACTCTCGACAACTCTATCCATAGCTTGTAGTCTTCGGCATATTCATATTGTGAGTTGTATGTGATCTGATTGTTGATGAGAACTGATTTGCGAATACATACTGATGGATGAGCGAGTGCTGACTCGAAGAATAATTGAGTGGCAATTGATTCGTGATCTAATGGATATTTCCAAGTACTACCCTCCTTGCCGACGACCCGCACCCAAGTTCCACAGACTCCGATATCTTGATTATTTTCCATATACTTAATTTGAGTCATGATCCGATCTGACATGGAAATATCATCTGCATCCATGCGAACAATGTATTTGCCGCGCGCTTTTTTGATCCCTTCGTTAAGAGTAGCTACCAAACCCTTGTTTTCCTTGTGCCTGATGAGTAAGATGCGATCGTCCTGGTAAGATTTGGCGATCTGATAGCTGTTATCAGTCGAGCCATCATCAAGTATGATAAATTCATAGTCCTCGTGGGATTGCTTGAGAATACTCTCGATTGCCTCACCTAGATATTTTTCTGAGTTGTAGGTTGGCATGAGAACTGTTACTGGATAATTCTTCATATTCTAGTCCAGCTATTGGGAATGAGGTCTTGTCTTATATCTTTTTTGTCTGCCACCCAGTACTTGGGCGCTATCACTATCTTGCCATCATTATGATTAAGCCATGCACTCCACCAGCTAAAAGAGCTATTGGCGATGATATTGTGCTTACATTGTGCCATTAATCTAATATCCTCATGACTATCCACACCCTGATTGTGAGTGATGTAGATAATTTTGTGTTTGGACTTGATATTTAACTTAACCCATTCTGGGTCGTCGGAGAAAACGTAATATATAGGTGACTTGATTGTCGCCTCGATACTGCTCATGGCCTGTTGATAGTATTTGAGATTGCAGGTTCCGTGATATGAATTGGCTTTTTTATTTGCAATATAGTCAGATCGACGCACATGGAGACTAACACTATTACCCTTAGATAGGATATTGTGTAATTGTTTGTTTTTTTGAGAGATTGAGTTATTTCTTTTGGAAAAATCATCTCTAATAATATCCTGGATGTCTATGAAATACTTCTCAGATTGCCAATACCCTGAGAGATACACATCATCTGGAAGATTGAGTATATCTGGGCGGAACCTATGACCATTTTCTTTGATGTAATTAGGTGGATAAGGATTAAACCCAAGATGAAAATATCTATTAGCAAGCACCTTATATCTATTGGGTCTACCAAATTTATCTAGCACTTGCTTACTTGCCAAATCTATCGAGATATTGAATGTACCTAGATCATATTTTCTCTTCGTGTTGGTGTGTGGTTGATAATTAAAAGAGGTGACGTCAAGGAGAAGATCTGCATTATGCTTGAGTGATAGTGCCCTACCGAGCGCATACTGAAACATTTGGTTTCCAAGCCCGCCATTTAGCTGAGTGATGATCATGAGTGTTTGATGCGATCTTTTACTAATTTCATAATTGATTCAACGTCTTTTGCTTGATTTCCAGACATCCAACCTGAAGCTGCCATGAGATGAATCCAGTCATCAATTATCTCTACGCTGGATGATTGAATCGTATCTCCCCCCTGATATTTGAGATAGTTATGCCGTGGCCAATGGAGATTCTTAGTATTTATATGTCGATATAGTGCTGACCAATTCCCGCCACCACTATCAAGTCCCCAGATTGGCTCAAAGTTGGGTTTATTCCTCTTAAGATAAGATAGCTTGTAGAAGCAGAATCCAGGCCATAGATACCACCTGCCTGCACGATTCTGGCAATGACCGTAAATATATTGATTTTTGAGGTTATCAAGAATTCTTGTTTTTTTTAATGGGAAAATATCGTGGTCGATGATGCCTATGTATTTACTCTTTTTGTTGATTAAATAATTATAGTATGCCCAATTGATGGATATACCATGAGAGAAGCTTGGGTTTCTACCATTACCAGGATTGTTTTCTAGCCTAATGTAAGTGATATCGTTATTTATGCAATACTGACGTATGCTCTTACACGATTCTCGGTCAGTTGAGTTATCAACTACAACGTAATCGTGATTGTCTAATAGGTATTTTTTCAAATTCTCGTGTTGCATGCGAATGACTTGCCAATTGTTGAAACCTATCGTAAGAATAGTTAGATCGTGTTTTTTCCCCCAAACACTTGAGTAATAGTTAGATGTAGATTCTACGTGCGAACTAATCAGAAAATCTTTTGCCATCTTTTTTGTGACAAGATATTTGGGATAAACACCTGCATACCTTGTGAATATTAAATATATGTAATCGAAGTATTTTTTTAGATTATTATTCATATCATTTGGATATTTCTATATACAAATCAAGATATTGCTTGGCAATCTTTTCCCAAGAATAATTCTCTAGCCATGCTTTTCTACCTTTACTCCCTAATTTAACTCGCATATTTTTATTTGAGACAAGTTTTTGGATTGCCGTTGCGGCATCATCAATGTCAGTCTGCATATAACCTAATTTATTCTCGATAGATTTGACTATCAAGCCTGCTCCTGTCCACTTTGCGATCTCCGAGGAGTTTCCACAACTATTAGATATAAATGGCTTGCCAGCAGCAACTGACTCAAATAGTACTAATGGACTACATTCGATATTTGATAGAAATATAAATATGTCACATGCTTGCATTGCAGTAATAACCTTATCTCTGCTTGTACTAAGCATAATTATTTTCTTATTATCTTTGATCATAAGTGATCTAAGATTATTAGAAACCCAAGCAGTTCTTGCACAAGAGCTGTAGCATCCGCCATGATTACTACGATTACCTACAATGATTAGTGTTGCATTAGATATCTTTGCTTTTAGAAATGACTTGATGGTTTCTTGGTGACCTTTGGAACCAGTATGATTACTTACGTTGAGAATTATTGTTTCTGTATCTTGAACATCGTATCTTTCTTTGAATTGATTGATTGCATCCTTGTTGGTGTCAAGAAATTCCTTTTTACTGGCCCCATTTGGGATAATGCGTATGTTCCTAAGATCATTATGTTTAGCAAAGTTGATATCTCGATAGTCGTGAGATAGATATACTGTGGCAGAGAGTTGGCGTAGAAATGATGGAAGTATGTGATAATACTCTGCATACGCAGGATTGCGTATGCTAGAGTATCCACATGGGACCAGGACTGTTTTTGCCTTGATCAGACCAATTACCTCAAACATAAGATCAGTAGTCCATTGCTGAGCGGCATAGCTCATGACGACATCATAATTTCCCTTCACTAATAATTTCTTGTAATTATCGATATCTGAGCCGTGATAGCCACGGACAGCATTCCCCTCAATATCCAATTCGATTATCTTTACTCCATTAATTGTCCTATTTTTTCTCTGAGACATCTTGGTAGTAGCAACCGAAACTTGGTGCCCCATAGCTACCATTTGCTCGCTGAGTTGTTTAACTACTTCCTGAGCCCCTCCAACTGAGGGGTTGTAGAATTCGACACAATGGAGTATTTTTAGTTTTTTCATATAACTTTTGCGATGTAATATAGGGAAGATAGATAGGTGTAATCTATGGTTAGCTCCTGTAGTTGCTTTACTCTACTATAATGGTCTTTTTGATTGACTGATATAGATGAGCTTACTAATTGATCGATATCATGACTAATTGGTAGTAGACTACCATATTGATCTGCAAATTTTGAAATATTGGTGAATGGCAACTGGCCATAGGAAATGTTTTTGAAAACTCTGCAAGGCAGATAGTTATTTTTAACTTGCCAGTTGCCAGCAATTGCAGGAGAAATTCGCGATCTACGAATATAGGCTATGCCCCTACCATTTGAGATGTGTTTGGGATTTATAAGTAGCTTGCCATGCTTGAGGAGTGCCTGCCTGAGAAGGTGGATTTCTTGACGATTTCCCTGGTGAAGAGCATTGTCCCAGATACTACCAACCCAGAATACGAGTGGCGTGTATCTGTTGAATTTGGGTGCCAAAAACTCTTCCTCGAGGAGATTCGTACCCCACGGCTGATAGAGTGTTCTAGTCTGCTGATTATAGTATCGCAATGGGCCTAATTTGACAGCATCTAGCTCTGCCTTGTTGGTATATACTTGCAACTTGATTGTTTTATTTTCATCCATTCCCTCTAATTGCTTAGGACTATAATTATGAGTACAGAAATATACTCTTTTCTTGCCAACTAGATATTTGTTCGATATATTTGCGCCAATAACTAGATCTCCTCTGGAAATATAATCGTTATTATTGATAGAATCGTCTACCCAAAGAACAGGTACTCCTAATTTACTAAGAGCATCATAGTATCCCTGATAGATGTGGCGAAAAGAATCAGTGGTGTGTGTCTTAAATCCCCAGATTACAATCTTCTTAAATTTATTCTTTATGAGAGAGACTTGTTGATTGGTAGATGGTGATGGACTCATGTGAGTGATAATAGAGTGAGAATAATTAGAAATATTTTGTTTTTTAGATTGCTTTTTTTTAGCCAAGTTAGATAATTTGATTTCACTGTGCGTACTTCGTTCTGGGATGATCTAGATAAAGATCTAATACTTGAGCTTGGTTCGTCTCGATATTCGAGGAGTGGCTCGCTTATATACACAAATGAGTTCTGAGAAGCTACTCGTAGCCACATAGCATAGTCTTCTAGTCCTCTAAGCTCTACATGCTGTGGAAACATGCCAGAATCAACTACTAATTGTCGGTTTATGAGAACTGAACTGCAGATAATATAATTAGTCTTGAGCAGCTTTTTGATTCCCAAAGTATGTGCAATGTTACTACTGAAATATAGACCACTCATCTTTCCACTAACTACTTTACTCGCATTGCTACAGGCAGCTTTCTTGTCCATTGTGCCTAATGCTTCTAACTGAAGGTCTATCTTGGTTGGTATCCACTTATCATCGTCATCCAAAAAAGCTAGCCATTCCCCCTTTGCTGCTAGAACACCTCTATTTCTTGGTATTGCTGGCATACCACTGTGAACCCCAGGAATCCAATGGATGCGACTGTCTTGCTTTATCATTTTAGCAACAATAGATTTTGTGTCATCGGTCGATCCATCATCACATACTAACACCTCAATATTATTGTAAGTTTGAGAAAGAACGCTATTAATGGTCCTTTTAACCATACTTGCCCTGTTGTAAGTGGGGATAACCACACTAACAAGTTGTCTCACTTGGCCCAGCCCAGCTTGAGTTGCTTGTTGGCAATTGTTCCCCAATGCTGGAGCATATCGAGCTCACTTCTTGTTTTGTCGACAAGAAATGATGTTAACCATTTCTTGCATATTTTTCTGGCCATAACTTGAGTAATTTTCCTATTATTTTTGCTGGCTGTAACTTCTATGTTGTAGGTTCCCCTCCAATGGCTTTTTCTGATGCCAACAATGCTGAAACCTGATATATTCAATAATTCCTTTAAGCTAGATGATGACCAACCATGATAGTGAATTGCCCAATGCGCCTCTTGTGACCCAAAAATATGACGCATGCCAACTAACTTTTTACGTTTAGTGGTGAATGGTGATAATGAGGAAATTGCTGTTCGTTGATAATCTGGTACTTCTATCTTGAGCGCGCCGTCCTTCTTAAGCCAAGATCTCCAAGTCAAGAGCAGTGCTACTGCTGTTGCCCGGTCAAAATGTTCATATACATGATGCAATCTGATCTCATCAATTGAGTTAGATTTGTACCTAAGTTTGGTGAGGTCTGCAAATTTATCAGCTACTGAGTGCTTCTGGACACTATGTTGATCTAGGGGATAGTCGATATTAACGTAACCATCGAGATAAACTTGACCACAGCCGAGATGTAGCTTCATAATTTTTTTCTTATAATAGCAATAATTCTTTTGTAAAAGCTCAAATGACTTTTTGCGAGTCGAAGTGGATGTTTTTCTAGATGCTCGAACCATATTTTGCGAAATTTGCTACCAAGGATATGCCTTACATCATTTTTGTTAAATTGGTCTATAAATGGGATTAGTAGTTGGGTAGCTAGCAGAGAGATGTTTTTTGTTTTAGATTCTCTCATCCAATATGATTGATGCCCAAATCTATGAAAATAGTGACCATTGGGAAGTGTAGATATATTAGAACCAGTCATAACTTGCCTCAAGCCAAATCCCCAGGTATCTAATAAATATGAATCTTGTGGGTATCCTCCTGCTTTTGCCCAACTATTCTTAGTAAACAGATAGTTCCCGCTTGCTCCTGGCACTATATTAGTGGAGAGATAATTTTTTGCGCTATATATTGCATGATGAAAATCCCAGATATGACTTGTATTGCTTGTTTTCTTTACAAAATACTTCAATTTTTGAAAACATGTGGCCTCAACACCCTCTCTAATCAAATGGTTCTTGAGCCTGTCCACACTGTTTTTAGCAAGTATATTATCTGAATCTAGACAAAAAATTAATTCATTGCTAACGTTCTCAACAGCGGTATTTCTAGCTGCACCACCTCCCTTATTATATTTGTGGTTCAATACCTTTACGTTTTGATATTTTGTTGATATTTTCTTGAGTACTCTAGAAGTTGAATCAGTTGAGGCGTCGTTAACTATGATCAGCTCGTCTCCTTTTTGAAAATTACTTTCATATATTGATATTACTGATTCCTCCACTGTCTCTTCGCAGTTAAATGCTGGCATAATATAGCTGATTGGAAGAGGTTGTTTTCTCACCCACCAAACACCGCTTTTGTGTGCATTGATCTCCCAGCCAAAGCGTGAGAAATATCCATCAACGACTTGTTTTACACCTGGAAAATTAGCATGTCCATAATCATGTCCGGCGATAATACCCCCATCTCTAACCTTGGGGAACCATGCTCGAATGTCTTGCTGTACGCCATCTTTCGAGTGATCGCCATCAATGTAGACAAAATCCAGAATCTCTTTAATTGTTCCTACGGCCTTTATAGAATCTTTCCTGACCATGATACATTTATCTCCAAACACTGAAAGTCTCTTTTTTGTAAACTTATACAAACGATCAAATTTTGCATTTGACATATTCATGTCGTCTATATATCCTTCGATATGTCTGTATGGATCAACACAATACAACTTAACTTTGGCTTTGCTGAGCATGCGCTCTGAGTGCCCACCAAAAGCTACTCCAATTTCAGCACCTACTTTTAGTTTCATTTTTTTGAGGATAGGCCATAGCACATCGTACGATGAACCCCAGTTTTTTTCTGCCTCTTTAGCATGCTCTCTGATGTCTGGATAATTCATAATATTTATTTTAACTCTTCCAAGGCGAGATTGCACCACTTTTGGTAAGTGAGTTGATTTTGCCACACTAAGCGAGCTGCTTTACCCATTGATAGTAGCTGATCTGTTGAATATTTATCCAGGATCCTAGAAATCTTTGCTGGTGAATCTGTATATATACTGATCTTTTCCCAATCAATCTTGTTCTTGAATGGTCTTACATCCTGATCTCCGATTAGAAATGGAACTACTCCAAGTTGCATGGCTTCAAAAAATCTAAACGAACTACCCCCATAACCCCTAGGGCATAGAGCGATATGCGATCTTAACATTATATTTACATACCTCCCTGTGCCCTGAGAACTATCAACAATTGAGACTCCAGAAACTTTGGATAAATGCTGGGCCATTTCTTGCCTAAGTTTGTGTGTAGATAGTCTACCGACAAATGAAGCCAAGATTGTTTTTTTGCGCGGTGCGAACCATGGAATTCTGTGAGCAGATGAAAGTAGTGGAATGTCAATGCCAAAATAGCTCTTGCGAGAGGCTAATAATTGAGTTGTGTCGCCAGTATTAACTACTGGACCGTCATCATACTGACAAATAGTAAAAGTTATTTTTGAGTTGATAATCGCGTCGTCTACATAATTCTGGAGTTCTGATAAGCCTGTTTTGGCATAGTCATGATTTACATGCCACCTAGTCCAATAGATTGGCAGATAATGCCAATCGGCTTTGCTTGGGTCTGCTGTTTGTAACCTGGGATTATTTTTGAGAAATTCAAAAAAATCTTGCTCGACTCCAAAATCCTGATTATGGAGTGGGTATGTGTTTACCTGGTTTCCAGGCATGGCAATTTCTGGCGTTGGTAAGATAAATATTTTCATTGAAAAATAGATATGATTCTCATGATTAACTTCTTTGTTGAACTGGGTGATGGTGTGGCTGGAGCTGCATGATAGACCATGAGAGATTGGTCGTGTAATTTACGGATTGTGTACGATTTATTCTTTAACTGATTATTGAGAGTATGAATTAATGACTGTCTAGATTTTTCGCTTGTACCATAGATAAACACACCCTTGTTAAAGGCGTAGATGATTGGGAAGAATGATTTTTTAAAATTTGGGTGGGTATATACAGCCTCAGCTATGCCAGGGTAGCCAAGATTGAGAATATCATCAATAATAATTAAACCATCCTGTTTCATAAGATTGGGGAGGGCATCCAGCAACTTAACAACAGCTTCGAATGTATGCTCGCCGTCAACATGGCAGATAGCATGTTTTGTGGATTGTTTCTTTTTGGCTAGATACTCGTCTTGGGTAGTTCGAATTAACTGAATCTTGTCTGAAACTTGAGATTGGGTTTCACTATCAATTATATCTGCTAGTTGGTGGATACCTTGCATTCTATTTGTGCTATTTGCATGATGTGAGGTTAGGGCTAGATGCTCTCCTTCTCCAGGAAGGGCTGGTGATTCCTCAAAATTCTCAAAAAATGGATCTACTCCAATAATCTTATTTGCTTTTGGAAAAGCTAAAGCAAGACCCATCAAGCTTCTTCCGCAAAAAACTCCAATTTCTAGGATAGAACCCTTTAATTCGGAAGCATGATTGAGTGATTGGAAGAGAGAGTATGCATCCTCAGAAAGAAAGCCATCTAGATTTTGTAGGTATCGGAAGGTTGGGTAATTTGTCATTATTTCCAATCTGACTCTAATAATGTTAATCCATTGCTGTATATTTCTGACCTACCAGTCATTTTATCTGGAAGATAGGTGATATTGAAATTTGAGACATCATCTTTTGGCCAATAGATTTCTTCTCCTCTGGATTCGATTCTCATTCTTATGTAGTATCTCCCTGGAGTAAAGTTTATATTGCTAATTTGGAGAGAGAACTCATTCTTACCTTTTTTGAATTGGTAATAGCACTCAGGACCTGAATATAGAAGTCCTAGGAGTTGTCCTGATTCGGAATGAATAGAAATACCAATACTATTGTTATCTATAACCCTTTCAGATTTTAGCTTACCCTTTATCAAGACTGTATTTTTCATGTATTCTGAACTGATTGTTGAAAGTTGCATTTGATTTTCTTTCGGAAATTTCTGATGAACTTCATGATCAAATGATGACTTGTGGGTGTCACGATAATAGTGATCGAGGGTGGTGGATGTTTTTCCTACTTTCAAAAGCTTCCCTGAATCAAGATAAATTGCTTTATGGCAGAGGCTTAAAATACTGCTAATATTATGACTTACATAGATTACAGTCCGACCTGATTTTGCAAGATTGTCCATCTTACCCAAACACTTCTTTTGAAATTCAGTGTCCCCTACTGCCAACACCTCGTCAACGATGAGTATGTCAGAATCTAGGTGAGCTGCGACGGAAAATGCAAGGCGGACATACATCCCGGAAGAGTAACGTTTGACTGGAGTATCGAGGAATTTGCCAATACCTGCAAACTCAGTAATCTCAGCGAACTTTGTCTGAATCTCACTCCTACTCATCCCCAGGATTGAGCCATTGAGGTAGATGTTCTCACGGCCTGTTAGCTCAGGATTGAAGCCTGTACCAACCTCTAGCATACTAGCTACCCTACCCTTCATGGTGATCTTGCCACTGGTTGGCTCGGTGATACGCGCGAGAATCTTGAGGAGTGTGCTCTTACCTGCACCGTTTCTACCAATGACACCTAAAACTTCACCTCTCTTGACCTCAAAACTAATATTCTTGAGTGCCCAGAAAATGGGTTTCTTCTCACGCTTGAACAGCTTGTTGGGGAGCTCCATGAGCTTGTCGCGGAGAGTTAGGTAGCTATCCCGCTTACCAATAGAGTACTGCTTGCTCAATCCCTCGACCTTGATTACAACGTCTTTTTTCATTAGATGATATCCGCGAAGTATTTCTCCACTGAACGGAAGTAGATCGCACCTCCAATGAAGATTAATATTGTCATAATGATTGAGATACCAAGTGAGGTTAGATTAACTGGGATATTACCGAGGATGAGTGCGCGGTGAGCCTCGATAATACCTGTCATGGGATTGAGCATTAGTAATGTCTTAAAGTTGGGGGCAATAGAGATTGGATAGATCACGGGAGTAAAAAATAGCATAAGCTGGATGAAAAATGGGACAGCATACTTAACGTCGTGATACTTTACGTTGACTGCGGCGAGGAACATCCCGAGGCCGGAGGCAAGGAGCCAAGTGAGAAGAACTAGGAAAGGTAAAAGGAGCATGGCAAGAGGTGGAGTGATTGCGTAATAGACAAGAAGAACTGCAAGAATAGTGGCTGCGACTAGATAGTCTACTAGACCAGTGAGAGTGGCAGAGAGAGGAATAATGACACGAGGAAAGTAGACTTTGGTAATGAGACTGGTTGCCCCTACCATGCTATTGCTAGCTGCGGAAAGCGCTCCAGTGAAGTAGGTCCAGAGAATGAGGCCAGAGTAGGAGAAAATGGGATATGGGACTCCATCAGAGTTAATCTTCGCGATAGTACCAAAGAAAAAGGTAAAGACTACCATGGTAGAGAGTGGCTGGAGAATAGCCCAGACGGCGCCGATCACGGTCTGCTTGTAGCGAACCTTTAGGTCGCGGATGACAAAGGCGAAGAGAAGCTCACGGTATGCCCAGAGTTCTGGCATGTTAATGAATCTGAGCCCCTTGTGTGGCTCGATGATGGTTATTGGTTCTTGTTGTACCACTGTATGGTCTCCTGTAGTCCCTGATCAAAATTAGTACTAGCAGTGTAACCGAACTCCTCTGTTGCACGAGAGGTGTCCAGCATGCGACGGGGCTGGCCGTCAGGCTTACTTTTGTCCCAGATAATCTCTCCCTCGTAGCCAACTAACTTGCTAATCTTCTCTGCAAGATCTCGGATACTGATCTCGAATCCTGCACCGATATTGACTGGGTCAGACTTGTCATACTTCTCACTCGCTAGGACTATACCCTCGGCGGCGTCCTCTACGTAGCAGAACTCGCGAGTGGGAGTACCTGTGCCCCAGACGGTAACGGTAGGATTATTATTCTCTTTTGCCTGCACGAACTTCTTAATTAGCGCCGGGATGACGTGGCTAGATTTATCACTGAAGTTGTCGCCTGGGCCATAGAGGTTAACTGGAAGGAGGAAGATGCTATTAAAGTCGTACTGAGTGCGGTAGGCGGTACTCTGAACGAGCATCATCTTCTTGGCCAGCCCGTATGGTGCGTTAGTCTCTTCGGGATAGCCGTCCCAGAGATCGTCCTCCTTGAATGGGATTGGGGCGAACTTGGGGTAGGCACAGATGGTGCCGATACCTACAAATTTGGCAACTCCAGCTTTGCGAGACTCTTCTATCATGTGAACGCCCATGAGGAGATTGTCATAGAAGAGTGTGCCGGGGTAATCGAGGTTGTATCCGATCCCACCAACGTTAGCAGCTAGATGGATCACGACGTCAGCACCCTTTACAACATCCGCACAGACCTTCTTCTCTCTGAGATCGTGGTCAGCGCTGCGAGGAATAGAGATATCTTTTGCACCGCGATCCCGGAGAATTTTGACTAAGTGAGAGCCGAGAAATCCCGCTCCACCAGTGACGACTATCCTCTTATTTTCCCAATAGTTAGACATAATGAAAGTATACTTCAGATATTAATTATTGTGGACTATGCAAATGTGTTAAATGTATCATTTGTAGGTAAATGTAGATAAATGTAGGTAAATGTAGGTATTAATTGCAAAATATATACCTTCTATTTCGATTTGCTCCAATTTTTTGCAGAATGTCCAAACTAACCATGCGCACTAACTCTGAGTTAGCCCTTCTATCATCTCCTACTGCTGTCATGTTGTTAAGATCTCGATATTCTCCATTGCTAATTCCAGTATTGCTATGTTTAATATGCACAAGAGATTTTAACTGTCTTTCATTTAGGCTATATTTTTGAAATTTCTTAAGCCAATCTTGATCAGAATCCTGAATAAATGCTGAGCTAAAGAGTGTTGCAACAAACCAGTCGTGTCTATGCTCAAAGGTAGGTTCTGCTAACCCCACCTCTTTAAGAGAGGCAATAATAGTCCTAATACCCCTCCCTCGATGTTCTGTAATATTAAGATCTCTTAAATGACTCATTAGCAATGGATTTCTTGCCTGCGGATGAGCTTCGTATAATTGATCAAGTGGAATTAAGCTTCTTCCTGGATTAGTAAATTCTACTCTATCAGAGTAAATATCTACCTGAACCCTACTACCATAGGTGCTGTAATCTCTGTGAACTAGTGAGTTTGCTAGGGTTTCTCGAATAGCAAGTTTGGGTATCGCGAGATATTCTGCTCTTTTTCCTCCACTTTCTACTCTACTCCTCATCGGAAGCTTAGACATAATAAATTTTAGCGAGTTTTCAAATTGCTGTGCCACATTACCCGAAAACTCCCTATCATCCAAGCTAACCTCAGCTATATCAGTAGGATTAACTTTTGATGTACCCTTATATTGAGTGACAGCAATGTTGAGAGTGGGAGCAGTTAGCTCCTGCAAACCAAAATTGTTACTAAAAGCTAATAGGCCAAAGAGCGTTAGGTGTTGATCTTTTGTTATTGCTCTGAGCTTGATCAGAACTTCTCCCTGATTCATTTTCTGATAGACATCACCTCTTTTTTCTTTTACTGCCTTGAGATAAGTGCTTATTTGCTCGCTAGAAAAATAATCGAGATATTTTTGCTTAAATTCTATTAATTCTGAACCTCCGTTGGCTGCCACAGCAAAACGACGTAACCATGCGTCATTGATTTGTACATTCGAAGTGCCACTCCTTACTCTAGCTCCTTTTGGAAGCCCTCTAGAATTGCTAAAAATCGGTCTCATTGTTGAAGGTGCAGGAGCAATATATATTTGAATTACATGATTTTCTAGGTATTGTATTTCAGGATGAATTTTATGATTGAAACTACCTTGACAAATTGCTAATATTTCTTGGGAAAATTTGTCTACCAAATTACTATCAACACCTTTAACTTGCCCCTGGGGGTTAATACCCAGATATATAGAGCCACCGTCGGCATTTGAAAAAGCTGAGATTGGCTCCCAAATGTTTTTGGGTAAGTTTTTGGCACTGACCGTCTTAAACTCTACGACATCTGACTCTCTTAAGGGTATTTTTATTGTGTTAGCCATATATTCAGCTGATTAAGTAGATTGATAACTTTTCTTTTTTCTACCCTTTTTGACTTCTTTGATGCTAATTTCCCTGATCAGACTAGCCAGTTGAGTGCGAAGATCTTCTAGGTATACGTGAAGGCGAAAAACTAGATAGAACAGAGTTGCAATTGAGATATAGAGAATAACATCAACTCCCCTACCAATCCCAGCAATGCGGGCGAGTCGAGTGGTCTCTTCGGGATAGAAGATGGCGATGAGGGCAACTGCCCAGATTCCGAGCCAGAACAACAGCGCGCCAAAGCGAATATTCCCTCCGCGAAACTGCATGATAACTCTAGAGGCAGCAAAAATGATAAATAGCAGGAGAATTAGCTGGATGGGGAGAATGAATGTCATAGTTACCTAAAAATGTTATAGAGTAATTTTACCAGAACTCCTGCTCCGTGCGCGTTGGTCTGACCTTTTCTCAAGGAGTACTTGGTGTAGCGAATATGGATTGGGATTTCTGCAAATCGAAGTCCAATCCTCTTGATCTCGCCAAAAAACTCACTACTGACCTCCATCCGATTACTCTTGATGCGAATAGAGTCGAGAGCACGGCGAGACAATCCGCGAAAACCAGACTGGGAGTCGGTAGTCCAGACTCCAAAGAAGAGATAGGTGATGATGTTACTTAGAAATAGTAGTGACCTCCTGCCACGAGGCATATCAGTATAGGTCCCGATAAACCTACTACCGATCACTATGTCGTAGTCAGATCTCATCTTTGTGAGAGCTTTTCTGATATCACGTGGGTCGTGCTGTCCATCTGAGTCGAATGTGATGAGGTAGTCATACCCCTTACGCCTCGCGTACTCGATCCCGGTAGCGAGACTGGCCCCGAGTCCACAGTTGCGGCGGTGAGTGAGAAGATAGTCGCAGTGTGGGAGAGCTAGCTTGCCTGAACCATCTGAGGATCCGTCGTCCACTACGATGAGATCAACTTTTCCTAATTTATTTTTGTTGCACAACTTGCGAATATCACGGAGAGTGCTGACGATAACCTCCGCTTCGTTGTATGCTGGGATGATGATTGCGATCTTGTCCATATAGATTATTTCTTGTTTTTTTTGAGTGCAAAACTAGTGAGAGATATGATACCAGCGAAATATGTAGGAATCCAGAGATACCACCAACCGGCCTTTGCAAAGAATGGCTTGTACTGGGAGATCTGCTGAAGAAATATTGGGAAGGAGTTGAGATCATAGTAGCTCATGAGCTGAGTATAGAGAGACCCAAGCTGGAGAGTGAGAAAGAAGATGACAAGGCCACGACTAATCCACTTCTCGATACTCTTATTCCAAGCAAGGTTAAGTAGCCCCATATACAAGAGCCCCATCTGAGTAATCAGGAGTGGCATGTAGTAGCGAGCCTGCAATCCGAGAGATCTACCGTATTCCTGATAGAACTGCCAGTCGAACCAGAAGAGGGCGGCGGCGTAGATGAGATTGGCAAGGATACCAAAGATGATAACTTGAGTATGCCAAGAAAGTTTCTTGGCTCTGACATCGCGAACAAACTGAATAATAAGTCCAACCACTGACAAACCAACGAGGCGATTGGCAAGGAACCAGAATGGTCTGGGCATAATCACACCAAACCACTTAAACACTCCCCAGTACCAGACTGGCATCTCGCGAAGATGGGTGTTGAGATAGCCGCTTGTAAATATGCGAAAATCACTCGGACTAGAGAATTCTTTTGATTGGGAGACATATTTTGCCATCCCAACTCCCGAACCGCTTACCATAAATTTTGGGATCTCCTGCCAGCCGGCAATAAGCAGGATAGGGACTATGAGATAAGGGAGATTAGATAACCACTCTCTCCACTCCCCCCATCTCCAGCGAGTGAGGACAGCGATCGCGAGAATGGGGAGGAGAATGTAGGCCTGCGGCTTAGTGATGAGATCAAGTCCGAACACGGTACCGATGAGGAGACTACCCACCTTGCTCCAGCCATTTTTGATCAGGTTGAGGAGAAGAAGTGTAGAAACGCCAAATAGTAAGTTGTGTAGGTTGTCAGAGTTAACCCCAACGCCAAGATAAGTAGTCATCGGGAAAAATAGTGTCATAAGAGCGAGGATGCGTGCCCGCTGCTCTCGTTGCCAAATCCGCCTGCCAATCAGATAAGCAACTAACGGGATTAAACTTGTGAGAAAGAGAGAGGAGAAGCGAGTAACAAATAATCTGAGAATGATGTCAGCGCTGTGGGATGTGCGGTAGAACAAGGATGCGAACCAGTAATAGAGTGGGGGATAGAGAGCTGCCTGATGAACAGTGTAACTCTCGCGATTCTCCGCTGTGTTATACGAACTAATCTCTCCCTCGAACTTGCCAATGTACCCATCGATGTACTCCATGCGAAACTCTGGGTGATATGAGTACTTGTTCTCTCCCTCGCTCATGATCCCAAACACTTGTTCGACTAGATGCTCTTCTTGCGAGAGGTTGCGTGGATCCTGCATCGTCGGCATCCTACCTTCTATTACTAGGTAATGGACGCTGGCGTAGTGAGACTGCTCATCTGGGATTTCGAATGGGTGAGTTATAACCAAGTATCCTAGGAGGATTAGAATTGATGAAATGATGATGGTGACGAGATTTTTTTTCACTCTACTTATCTCTCGTGATAACGAGCGTGATATTGGGAGTCATGAGAGTCTGGTATATGGCGCCGTTAATCATCATCAGGAGTATGAAGATACTGTGGAGGATTTTTTGGAGAAAGATGCGGATGAGATTGAGAAGGTTGGATGGAGGTATCTCAAAACCCTTAATAATATACTTGGCGTTTTTTAGATTAGCAAAAGTCATGAGCTCGCGGAAAGAAAATACTGTAAAAATGTTCTCATGTTGGAGGTCTCCGTAACGCTCAGTACCTGAAAGAGGATTAGCCCCATTGGGAACAGTAATGATAATATGTCCACCTGGCTTGAGATGATCATATAGTCCCCTGATCCAAGATAGATACTCGGACTTGGGGATGTGCTCAAAAACTTGAGTGAGGACGATAAGGTTATACTTGGCCTTGAGATATTTGGCTGGATTGTCCCCTTTAGTCTTGATTATTTGATTGATGTTGTAACTCTTCTGGCAATGGGCAAGAACTGAAGAGTCATTGTCGATGAGGTCGATCTTAGTGAGACCTCTCTCGTTGAGAATGCTGGGAAGCTCGCCACTACCAGGACCGATCTCTAGTACACTGCCGTTAACTTGTTGGAGATAGTCCAGATATTTTTTGTAATTATGTGAAAGGTAGGAAGCTCGACGCGTAAAGGCAGTGCTATTGCCCAATCCTTCCATGTGTTTGAGGTAATTACTCATGATCTAGCTCCAACTCTTGTTAGTATCTGCATTGTACTAGATAAGGTCTTCTCCCAGCTGAGCTTGGCTAGTCTATTCTTTCCCGATTTCCTTAACTCAGACTGCTTGTTAGGGGAGTTGAGAATCTCAGCAATACTACTTGCCATACCTGCAACATCATAGGGTTCAACTAAGGCTCCCCCATCTCCCACCACCTCAGAGAGTGAGTGAGCATCGGAGCTAATCACAGGAACACCGTACTGCATGGCCTCTATGGGTGGATAGCCAAAGCCCTCGTAGGCTGAGGGGAAGACGAACAAACTACTGCCCATGTAGACTGCGACCAAGTCCTCCCTAGTCACATATCCGAGGATGCTAATTTTCTTGCCCAACTTATTTTTCTGGATATAATTCTTAGCCATATGATCTGCCTTGCCACCCAACCCGCAGACTATAAGAGAGAGATCAGGACTCTTGTGACTAACCTTCCTGAACGCGCGGAGAAGCGTAATGAGATTCTTGTGAGGGTAGCCCGCGACTACGGTGGAGATATATTTGCCGTTAATTCCTAGTCTCTTGAGTCTATTCCTGACTTCTGCTGGAGAAAGTAGAACCTTCTTGGGAGCAGCGTGAAGAATGGGGGTGACTTTGTCTAGTTTGATTCTGAGAACTTTGGTGATGGAATCTGCGGAAGCCTCTGAGTCGGTAATGATGTGAGTGGAAGAACGGGCGCTGAGTCGTGTGGTCAGCTCCCAGATGAGACGAGAGAAGGGAGTAAAGTCCTCGGGATGATAGTGCCAGTTAAGATCATGAATCGTAACTACAGAGCGAGCGGGAGAAAGCCAAGGAGAGGAGTAGCCAAGAGAGAAAACTACATCGATGGAGTGAGCTAAGAGATAGAACGGCAAGATAAGTTGCTCGAATAACATCCGGAGAGGGCGACTATGCGCGCTAAATGGGAGGACAATTACGCGGAAGTTATCAGATTCTGTAAATAGATTAGCGCTCTCGCGAGAACAATATATATAGTAAGTGTCACCCTTCTTCTTGGGTAAGTGAGAGATTAGTTCTCGTGCATAAGTCTCGGTACCGCCGACCTCGCCTGGGATGAGATAGAGAATGTTAAGTGCTATACGCATGTTTCCTGACCTTCCAATAAAATAACTGTCTGAGCATGCCGAGAATAGCAATGGGGTTATTGTAGTAGCATTTTTCTACATTGCGCGAGAGCTGGATATTCTCTACTACCTTATTGGGATGTTTGAGGGGGAAGGAAATAGAGGAAGTTGTCATGTTGGCAAGTGGGGAGTGTGTGGTGGTGTTGGTGGCACTAGTATCAAATCCAACGTTAGAGACTAGGTTGCCACTAGGAAGAGCAGCTAGTCCACCACGTTTGAGGTGAGCATAGCTCCAACGAAAAGCCCAGCTCTTGACCTGTCCAGCCTTGGTTAGTCGGAGCATAGTAGTCCAATAATATCGCATGATAAAGTTAGGCCAAATTAGTCGGGATTTTACTTGCCACTTTTTTGTATCAATACCAATCATCTGCTCATCAAACTGTGACCAAGCTCTTGCCCAGGTTGCCCATCCCCAACACTGCTGATACTTGGAGAAGTCATAACTAGACTCGCTGTGCTTGCCCACACCAGAGCCAGTAACTGACATAATCTTTGGCTCGTTTTTGTACTTATCTAGCATCTCTCTTACAAAAGGGAAGAAGTCTGGATGGGGCATGCAGTCGTCCTCCAGGAAGATTGCGGCTTTCTCTGTCTGCAAGACTTTGGTTACTCCCCCCACAATACTGTGCTGTAATCCTAGATTCTTCTTGGAGTAATGTTTGATAAATCTAATCTGAGGATATGAGTGAATGTACTCCTTGAGAATGAGGCGAACCTCAGAAACCTGGGTCTTATCCTGGCTAGTTTTCCCGGCATCTGAGAAAAGATAAATCTTGTTAGCTCCTGAGTCAATAACCTTATCCAGAAGAATCTTGACGAGCTTGGGTCGCTTGTAAAGGAATACTGCAACCGGATAGTTAGCGGGCATAGATCCTCCGCAAACTTGATCTAAGAACATAGAATAGCATCCCCAAGAGAGCTGGGAGTGTAGTGTAGAACTTGCGCTCTAAAGCTTGTGAGAGGTGTTTGTTTTCATGAACTGATGGGGGATGAATCAGAGGAAAGTCAAGACTCTCTGCCTCCATGTTAGCAACGCTAGACTTGAGCTTGGTATGGGTAGCTAACTGATCAAAACCGATATTTTGGACAAGATTAACTGATGGGGTAGCGACTAGACCCCCACTACGCAGATGGGCATATGACCATTGGTAATCCCAAGTATCGATTTCACCACCCTTGACTATCTTAAGTGCTGCTTTCCAGTACCACCTTGCAACTGGATTCTTCCATGTTTTTTGGATCCAAACATTATCCCCCTGCTGAAATGACTTGATTTCTGGATCATAGATATCCCAAGACCTCTTCCAGGTAGCCCAACCCCAACACTGTGCATATTTACAGAAGTCATAACTATTCATATTGCCACTAGTGACAGTAGTGCCAGTAACTGACATGACTCTTGACTCATTCTCATACTTATCCAACATCTTCCTCACAAATGGAAAGAAATCGGGGTGTGGAATGCAGTCGTCCTCGAGAATGATGGCTGAATCTTCCTTGGCAAAAACCGAGTTGAGGCCGGAGACAATACTACTCTTGAGACCTTTGTTTTTACTTGAGAAGTGGGTAATAAAGTTAATTGTAGAGTGAGATTTGGCGTAATCCAGAACAATTCTTCTCACTTGGTCGGTAGCTGACTTGTCTTGTAAATCTCTAGGACCATCAGCATAGACATACACCCTCTTGGTTCCAGAGTCGGCAATGAGGTTGAGTAGCTGGAGCGCATTGCCGGGGCGACGATAGAGAAAGAGGACGACTGGAGGGTGATTATTTTTGGGCATTTTTTTGATTTCCTAGATATAGAACCTGGATCCCTACGACAGCTGCAAGAGGAATAATAAATATTAGCATCCTCGTGGCAGAGCCTCCAATACTATACCAGGAGGAATAGTACGTGCTAAAGATTGCGATCCCAGCGACGACCATCCCGGCAATGAGAAGGAGTGCAATCAGAAGTGCGGTTGGGACAACCTGCCTGGCTAGATTACGGCGAGAAATAATAGTGATAGTTAAGGAAAATGCTGTCATGAGCCAGATTCCAAGATATGGTGTGATGATGAACTGAGAGATGTAGCTCATGATTGAGCCTAAATTATTCAGGATCTTACCGAAGATCTCCAGGTTGTAGATGCTATCTGACGAAGCAGATTCTAGACCACCCCTTAGATAAGCTGACGCATGATATGCGTTCCAGACTAGGCGAAAAACAAATACTAACGCAGTGCCGGAAATGGCCGAAAGTAGCTGTTTGTTTTTCCAACCAAAGTAGATGATGAGAGGGAGACTAGCTAACCAGAATGGCTCTGCTGTTCTAGTCCAGATAGATAGTCCAACAAGTGATCCACCAAGAACTAGAGTGCTGGGAAGATAAAGTAAACCAGCAACGAAAAAAGCAGCATAGGGCAGATTGGTATAGGAGATCGTGGCGTGCTCCCAAAGGTATGGACTGGTGGCAACTAAAAGAGTCGTGATAAGGGCATATTTCCTATTTGTCCAGCCAGACATGCGACCGTAGATAACTCCCAAGAGAGAGAGATAGATCAGTGAATAAAAAGTCTGAGGATTATTCCCACCTAACAAGTAAACTACGGCATGAGTCAGTGAAGTCATTAATGGATAGCTGAGGTAGTAAGTGCCGAATTCGAGACCTGAGAGAGAGCTTGTTTTGGCGATCACCATCCCACGGAAATCATAGAGAGTAAGTGAGTCCCAAGAAATAACTGGATTGTATGAAGACGTGATAAGTGCGAGAACAATGAGGGTAATAACTCCTGAGAAGAGATATTTTTCCTGTATAGAAAGTTTGTGCGGAGAGTAAGCTAATGATGATTTGATTCTTGAGGTTAGGGTAAATCCTAGAACAAAGGAGATGAGGGCAGACAAGAAAAATGAGAAGAGATCGAGAGGATAACCAAGTAAATAGATTGCAAACCAGAAGAAAGTAGCTAGACCTGAACCAATAATGAATGAGAGTGAGAGATGCTCTAGATAGCTATTGGTGCGGGAGAGTTTGGCATAGAAAAATCCCGAGATAACAAAAGTAAAGGCCAGTATGAGAATGCTAATTAGATTAATCATGTTTGACCTCGATTAATCCCCAGTCCCATAAGTCTAAACTGGGATCATAGCTACGAGCAAACTCAGTACTGGAGTGGGAAGTAAGGTCAAATTTCCAGACCCTACTTGCTTCCACGGGCATCTTGGGCCAGCCATGCTCATATGTCCCGTCCGATGGCCAGGTGCCTTTGGCAATCAAGAGATATGTGTTGTCTTGATAGATGCTTGCCAGATCCTCTAGATGAACAACTCGACGAGGGTAAAGAAAGCGTAGTACTAGCGCATCGTTACCCTCGGAAACCCACGGAGCGCCCTGAGGCGGAATGATGATTGTTGCGTCCTCAGGAGTCAGTTTGGTGATAAGTTGCATGACTGGATAGATTGGGTGAGCCTTAGTCAACTTCTTCTCATAAGTAGCCATGGGATTAGTGATTACTGGAGAGATCGCCTTAACTATAATGGGAGTGAGGTGGGTGATGTTACTGATAAAAACAAAAACGAGTGACCCTATGAGCCCAGCTCGAAGAGACTGGGACAATCCTCGCGAATGACTCCTAGCAATAAAAAAAATAATGATTGAAAGAGCGGTAAAGATCTCTAATCCACGAAGATTGATATGGAGAAGGGAGAAGATGTAGTTCTCATACATGGCGGACTCAATCAGGTTGAGAGAAAAATAGAGAACAGAACTCGTGATGGCAGTGAGCGTAAGCATGATATTAACACTCTTGTTAAAATGAAAATGTTTGCGGATAGGCAAGAAAAAAATCAAGATTCCCGAGAGATAGATCAAGGCTGAGGGAATAAAAAAGTGGGCTTGGATATATCCAATGTAGGAAACGCTCTCTAAGAGAGCGATTCCTAGAATCAAGGCAAGAAGGAATATGCTCACTTGATCAAGTTGTAGACAAGTAACGTTAGATCGCTATGTCTCTGGTGGAGCCATAACTCAATTGCATTTGCTCCATTTGCCTTGAGTGAGACCAAGCCTTCTGCCATAAGCTGTTTTCTGCTAGTTTGGGACTTGCTATCTGATTGAAAGCGAAAACCAGAGAGAGCAACTCGTAGATCGTGTGGACGATAGTGCTTACTCATCCTCAACCAATAATCATAGTCCATCACGTAGTCGTATTTGTCATTGAACTCCCCGATCTTCTCGAATGCACGACGGGACCAGAAGGTTGAGGGCTGAGGGAGCATGGAGTCGGCAATCTTGAGGACTCTCGGAGAATAAATGGCCATAAGAAATCTCTTGTACGAGGAAATTATCCAGTTACTCTTACTCTTATTCCCTTGCTCATCGATTGTCAGACAGTCTCCGGTAATCCAGTCAGCCCTAGTAGTCGCGTAGTGCTCCCCTACCCTCTTGAGAGTGCCCGGAAGATAGATGTCGTCCGAGTTGAGGTAGGCTAAAATGTCGCCCGTTGATTTCTTAAGCCCCTTGTTGATGGCATCGGTCTGTCCATGATCCTTCTCACTGACCCACTTGATCTTGTTACCGTAGCTCTTGAGGATGCTAACCGTATCATCAGTACTACCTCCGTCCATGACAAAATATTCTAAGTTGGGATAATCTTGCGTGAGAACGCTATCTATTGTGGCGCGGATGAACTGACCCTGATTGTAACTAGGAGTGACAATACTGATTCTGGGGAGCTTCATTTTGAACTGACTTGTTTGATCGCTTTGTCACGAACTATTCTCTCAAGCTTGCTCCTGAGCTTGTTGATCTGAATCCTATTCTCGATGAGGAGGATGAATGTACCCATGAGAGCAATGATAACAAGCACGTCCAGCAGGCGATTAACTACAAATAGATCGCGAACAAAGTCAGCAGATCTCTTGACACTAACTATAACCCCAAGAGTAACGAGTCCGATTGACCAGGCGAACGCTTCGACTCTGGGTAGCTCATTTTTCTTATAATGGATGCGAACTACATAGAGCATGATTAGGATAAAAATGACTGAGAGTATTTGAATGCCTAGCATAGATAGTGCTTTCTAGTATTATTAATTACTTCCAGATCCAGTAGGGTAATTTTAGCAGAATTCCAAAGGCATCTAGCAGATTAAAGCCATATTCCTTGTCATGATAGATAGTGCTAATGGGGATCTCAGTGTAGTTGAGGTTGAGTTTGGTAATCCTGACTGCGATCTCGGTCTCTACCTCGTATCCCGCGGAGTGCCAATTGAGCTTGTTGTACGCGCTCTTGGTAAAGGCTTTAAACCCTGAGGGAATATCGGCAATATACCCCCCGAACAAAAGGTTGATGAGAATGGAGATGGCTTTGTTACCCAAAACTCGCATGAGAGGCATGTTGGCGTCGAGCATGCGCGCACCTAGGACTACTTGAGTGCCTTTTTTTAGTTCTCTAGTGAAAGCCTTGAGATCGCTGACATGATGCTGTCCATCGCCGTCCATGATAATCACAGCATCTGCCTTGAGTTTGGTAAAAGCATAGTCGCAACCTGTTTTGAGGGCAGCTCCTTTGCCAAGATTGGTCAGATGGGTGAGGCAAGTAACATCTCGGTCGGCTACGACGGCCTGGGTCTGATCAGTGGAACCATCATTAACTACGATTACCTTCTTAGTCACAGGGAGAAGTTTGTCGAGAAATCGTCCGATGTACCTGGCTTCGTTGTAGGCTGGGACGACTATGTAAGTTGTAAAAGACATACTATTATTCTTGCCCCCTGGTATATTTGGCAACTACTAGTTCTCCAATAGGGAAACTATCTGTCAAAACCAAGCCAGGAGTAGCAGAGAACTCCCAGCGATCTCCAATGAGAGTGTCTTCTCCGTTAACTGCCGCTATGTATAATGTGTCTAGATTCGTATAACCAGCAACATCTTGCGGCTTGACTGCATTATCCCGAAGTAAAAAATAGCGAAGAGAAACAAATCGAGCATCGCCGGTGATACTCTCGGTAACGTTATAGCGACCAGTAGGGTTATCATCTGCTATGACTTGACTAATTGACTCCAGATCTCTGAGGGGAAGTTGACCATTCTGATAGTGACGGGGAGTGAAAATGTTAGTGAGCGAACCACCTATGATGAATAATATGGTAACAATTATGATGAGGCGACTCTTGAGTGAGACAAGTGTTTCTGCCAACAACCATGTTGCAATGGGAAAAACACCCCAAATATATCTTGTGTATCCGGAGGCTCCACCCAAATTAAGTAGAACGATTGAGCTTAAGTAAATTAAAATATATTTTCTTGCAGACTGGTGTGACTGCCATATATCCCATGCTTTCCTTGAGACAAGGATTAATAATATGAGTGAGATGATTGTCAGAATAGAGTCAGAAAGACTCATAATGATCGGGTATTGCAAATCTGCATGAACCAAACCAAGTTGAGCAAGGAGAGAATTGGCTAGTCCTCGAAATATATTGGTTTTTTCACCAAAATTAAATACTTGAGGAGCATGAGTAAGGTTCCACCAGAAAGTTTTGGAGAGATAAAATTGATTGCGCAGCTCGAAGAGGATAACTGGCATCGCACCAATTAGCGCACCAGATACAAATTGAAGTAGTCTGCGCCATTTTCTAGAAATAATAAAATATACTGAGTACAAGACCCCTCCAATAACACCTAAATAATGGAGGTTAAAGATAATTCCAATTACGAACCCTGCCAAAAAGATTGAGTTGATTGCAATTAGGTACCAGAAAATTGCTGAAAGAGGGATAATTAGATTAGGGTTCCAGAAGAACCTTGCTTGATTAACTGAAAGTGGATTCCAAGCAAAGATAAGAGCTGAGAGGCGCTGAACACTCTTGCTTGTCGTGATTCTTTTCACCCATGCCCAATAAAATAATATGCCGATAATAAAGATTATTGTGTTGGGAATTGCTGCGCCGATTGGATCAAAATTAGCAACCAAAAGCCCAGTAAGACCAATGTAGTTTGGTAGCGAGCTGAAATATACTTCTTTTGGTGTACCGTATCCAAGGGAGAGAGGAGCGCCAATTAACGTCAGCTCCTTTTTTTGCCATATCTCTAGCATTCTCAAAGTATCTCTAGCTGTATCTCCATCAAAAGGGTAAGTTGCGTGAAGGTTAAAGCCGTAAAGAAAAGTGGCGATGATGATGATGATAGCTATTATCCAGCGGGGATTTTTAGGCACCATGATTGTGGTCCATGAAGTTGATGGCGTAGAGATAGATTGCGGGAGACATAAGGAGAGTAGCGAGAGTGAACTCCCTCTTCTCTAACATCTCTGAGTAGGCAATAAAGGCAAATGGGAGCAAAGGAATTGCGTAGCGGCTAATATCAGTGTGATGGAGGAAGATGAGAGGGACAAAAAAGGTGAGCGCGATCACGCCGAACTGCCAGAACTTCTTGCGAAACATGGTGAGGGCAGCTGCAAGGTAGAGGACATAATCCACGGCGTTGATCTCCTGCCAGAATGTCTCGATGTTGGCGCTCGGAAAAGTAAAGGTCGCAAACGGAATGGCCTGGAGATTCTTGGTCAAGCTAATTGCCTCAAAGAATGCCCAGAAGTTACCAGTCTGAAAATAGTAAAAAGTAAAGACAGCTAGAATGGAGATGGGGATAAGTAGGTATGGGAGGTATGTGCGAAAAGTACTCTTGAGATTGCGGGAACGAATAAGATCAATAAGGGCGACGAGGGCGACACCAAGAGCAAAAAAGATAGCATGGGGGCGTGTGACCTGGGCAAGGGCTAGGAATATGGCTGCTGTTCTATGGTTCTTTTTCTGGAAATAGAGCAGGAAGAGAATGAGAAAGAAAACCAGAGCGCTCTCTGAGTTACCAACGTGTGAAACTGTAAACCAACGAGGTGAGAGGAAGATAAAGGGGAGGGTGACTAGTAAGGGATGTTTGGTAACCCGGAGTGATCTAATCAGCTCGTAGAGTGCGAGGTAGGCGGCGAGAGTGAAGCCCAAGCTAATGAGGAGCATGGACTGGAAGTAGCCTATGAATGAGAATGCGCGGATCAGGAGTGGATAGAACGGGAAGTGAGCGGGTAGCCAGCTCCAGTCGGGTGTGATGTCACCTGAGTTAAAGAAGTTATTCTCGTAGGCCACGGCTGGGTCATAGAGACTCTTGGCGGCAAGTACATACCCTGGACCATCCCAGTTCTTGTAGACGATGTCGAGCTTGGTGTGTTTGGTAGCGAGATAATAACCTAAAAAAATGGTGGTTGTGACAAAGAAGGAGAGAATGAGTAAAAAATGATCTTTTTTGATAAATCTCATATTCTTTATTCTACCCTACTCTAGTTCTCCAGTTCGCAGAGATCTTGCGGGTAATTGCTGAGTACGAAGGGATAGAGAACGTCGATGTCGTAAACTGCGTGGAGAGTGAGGGATCCGGAGAAGTCGTGGGTGAGGAGAACTGCAATCTCATTGTATTTGCCAGGATCGTCAATGATGAGGGATCGAAGAGGTGTATCTGGATCAGCATGTTTGAGACAGAGTAAGTTGTTGAGAGTGATCTCTGTGAGATAAATGTTATTCCACCGCTGTGCATTGGAGAATCCCCAATCATCTGGATCTGCCCAGATTGCATTCTGTTGGAAGTCAGCTGGGTCAAGTCGCCAATAAATACCAGCATAGATAGGAGCGAAAAAGATGTTGTCGTAGATTGTGTAATCCTGATAGTCTTCGAGATACTCAAATATCTCCGGTGCATCGTACCTGAATAGGAGAGGATTCTGAATGGTGTGAGTTGTGTAGTAGTGAGTAACATACTTGGCGTGCTGGAATATTGCAAACACTGAGAAAATAGTGGTAATTGCGATAACGATATATTTGTTTTTGATACCCCTAAGTAAGTGAGATGAGTGGGATAGTCCGAGGGCGATAATAATAAAGGTAATAAGAAGTCCATACACATTGCGATGGTAGACCACCTCCCCAATAATTGAGGGGACTGCTAGAGCGCTAAGGAGTGATAACGATAGTAACAAATAATGCTTCTTGGAAGATGATTTCTTGATAAGAAGGTAAATGCCTAGTAGGTAAAATGGTAGTAAGTATGAAGAATATGCGCCGTAAGAGGTGGGAACAATGTAATCATCAACGCTACTTTGGAACAAATATTCTGGAGAGAGAAGTCTTGTAGCTGTGCGTACTGCCTGTTCGGCAAAAAGTAGTGGCTTGTTCCAGAATGCGTAGCATAGCTTGACCATATCATCATTTCGGTTCATGTTGAGATAGCAGTTCATCCTGGCCTCATCGATCTTGAGTTCGTATCCAAACTGATGGAGTTTGGTCTCCTGAGCGAGCCTTGTGAGACTCTGAGTTGTACCTAGCTGGAGAAGGAGTGGGGTCAGGATAGCAAAGTACACTACGAGGGTTATAAGAGAGTGCTTGAGTCTGGATCTTAGTGACTGAGTCTGACTTAGGAGAAGAGTGAGAGCAAGAAGCCCAAAACCTAGATAGCGATAGGGACCATAGAAATACGCAGAGCAAGCTGCGAGTGCTCCCATAATGAGGTAACTGGTTGGAGTACTCCTACCCTTCAGAATCTTGATTGCAAAATAGAATGCAAGTGATAGAAAGAAGATACCGACATTCGCCTCATAAAACAACCTACTGATGCCAAAATGCCACGGAGAAAGTGCGAGGATAAGGGGAGACACTGTAGAGACAAGCATATTACTGGTGTACTGATAGACAATCAAACCAATTACAATGAGTGAGAGCAAGCCAAAAAAGGCAGATGGCAATCTAACAGCAGCTGTATTAAGCCCGACAGCATCGATTGAGATAGAGACTAGGTAGGGTAAGTTAAGTTTGTACTCACCGGTTGACTCAAATACCAGTGGTGATTTTTGACCGTGGATATCATTACCTGTTTCGTGAATAGAGAACGCGTCATACAGATAATATGCTTCATCTTGCGTTAGTCCCTGAGGGGTATTCCCTAGGCCATATAATCGTAAGAAAATTATAATTCCAGAAACAATAATGAATATGATCGAAAGAATAATTTTGGATAATTGTGTTTTTTGCATTTAGGTGATTATGCCACAAATATCCCGAGGGCAAATTGAGAGAGAAAATAAACCAAGAAAACTAGTGAAAGTGTTTGAGTGATAATCCTAGTTCGAAGCGAGGTTGAGTCTGGCAGAATAAATGGGAGGAGAATCAGGATATAGCGAGGAACGGATGAAAGCGTGCCAGTTAGAGTGGGGAGAATGAGCGAGAGAGTGAGATAAGAGTTGAGTGAGTGGGTACGAGAGCGCCAATACTTAATCAATAGATAGGATGCGCCAATAAAGCTAGCGAATTCGAGATAGATGCGGGCAGACAGTGTAGAGAAAAATGGAACTGTGAGAAACATCTTGAGATAACGATAGATAACTTGTGGGAGCATAATCAGAGAGTCTGTGGTGCGATTAGCGCCAAACATAGACTGCACATGGACGAACATCAGAGGATCTGAGAACTCTTGGTTGAGATAGAGAGTGTAGAGAATGAAACCACTGAGGGAGACCAGAGTCAATGGAATAAGCGGGAGTCTGAACCTGAGCTTGTGTACAGTGAGATATTCAATAACAAGACTCACTGCCAAGAGAGAACCAACAAGGCGCGTGCCAGAAGCGAAGGCGGCAATGATAGCTGCGAGTAACCACCTCTTCTGCTTGAGCATAAGGAAAAACCAGATGGAGAGTGCGAGAAAGAGAGACTCTGTATAGAGTGCAAGAAAGAAGAAACTGGTGGGAAAAAGTAGAAGATAGGGAATAGGATGTAGGGAGGTGGGAAACAGGCGACGGAGACCAATAAAAGCAATAATGAGAGAGATAATACTGATGAGGACTCCGGCAAATAATGGTGAGGGGGTGAATGGTGTGAGCGCGCGGATGAGGATGGGGTAAAGCGGAAAAAAGGCTTGCGTACCGACATCCTTGTATCCGTATCGTGCGATACGCAGGTAGTGGATCCCGTCAAAATGAGCAGGAACTGAAGCAATCTGTGAGTAGTTATTAGCCAAATCAGTGTTGTAATATGGGAAGCTTATCTCTGGAGAGTTACGGGTAGCGAAAAATACTGTAGTGCCGAGAATGAGTAGCCAGGTTGCAACCAAGAGAGCTGGCTTAAGAATAATCTGCAATAACTTTTTCATAGACCTTCCGCGTTTCTATTGCTGCTAGTTCCCAGCTAAACTGCTTGGCGCGAGCGAGACCAGATTTTGCGAGTTGTTTTCTTTTTTCTGGACTGGCGAGTAGATTGGAGAGCACTTCTAACATATCCTTGTCAGGGTCAAAATATGCGACTGATCTACCCCCTACTTCGGGCAGGCTCCCCCGATTACTGGTAGCGACTGGACATCCCCTACTCATGGCGTCAAGCACGGGCAGACCAAACCCCTCATCCCATGAAGGCTGGACGTAGAGCGTGGCGTGGGAGTAGATGGCAGGGAGGTGATGGGTGGGAACAAAGCCTAGTAGGTGGATCTTGTCGGCTTTGCCTGAGTCCTTGATCGCTCTGTGTACCGCCCTACTCTCTGGGATATTGGACTCATTGGAAAATGACTTGCCAACGAGCACTAGGTGGGTTGAGGGTGCGTCAAGACCGGCAAAAGCCTGGACTAGGCCTATGATGTTTTTGTTCCAGTTGATGTCACCGACGTAGAGGAGATAGCGATGAGGGAGGTTGTACTCGAGCTTGGTTTTTCTTGTGAGTTCTGCACTAACCTTGGTTTTTTCTGGACCGAGGGGAATAACAGATATCTTAGACTCATCAATTCCTAGAATACTAGTAATGTCAGATTTTGAGGCAGTCGAGTCTGTGATGATGTGGGCGGCTTTTTGCGCTTGCCTTTTCTGCCTGAGCCACTTGAGTTTCCCCCTCACGCCGACTGGGTAATGAGCGGGATATTTGAGCGGGATAAGGTCATGAATCGTGACAACGGTGGGAATCTTTTTGTGAATTGGTAGGGTCAGAAAAAATGGATCGAAAAATGGGTAGTGGATAAGGTCTAAGTCAGGAGTGGAGCTAACACTCTGTCCAAGTGGGAAGGAATCCTGGGGAAACTGACGAGCGAGCGCCTGAGACAATTCTCTAGCATAGACTCCGATCCCACGAATCTTACTATCAGAGTGGAGATTCTTGGTTGCGATTAGGACTTTCATATTTGGTAACTTATATTCTATACTAAGAGTTATGAACAAAACACAAAAAACTGGTTTGACGATATTTATTTTTGTACTTGGTGTGTTTACTATATTTCTTAATTCTTGGAATAGTGAGTTTTTTGGGTTGCAACTTGCAACAGTCGTGGGGCTAGTGGATGATGGATCATTTGCGCTGAAAGACCAGGTTTATCCTGGATTTAACTTGGTTGAGGGAGATGAGACTTTTCGGTATGACAAGCAAGTTTATCCGATGAAACAACCTGGACAAAGCATTCTGGGAGCGATCATCTATGCACCGCTCAAGTTAGTTGGAATAGAGGTGAGTCACCACAAAGACTACGCCGTCCACATCATTACATTCCTAACCTCTAGCTTGATGGGAGCTGGGATCGCTACTCTACTCTACTTGGCAAGCTACAAACTGAGCAAGAATCATAGAGCGTCCCTTATGGCTGCAGTTGTAGGGAGTGCTGGGAGTATTCTATTGCCATATGCGGGAGTAATGCACCATGATATTTATGCAAGTTTTTTCCTATTTTGTGGTGTGTATCTGCTGTTAACTAGTAAGAAAAATACGAGAAAAGAAATGGTGGCAGGAATCCTGACATCACTATCACTCTTCTTCTCAATGTTGCCTGTGATGATGGTGATTGGGCTTGTGATCATCGTCTATTCGGAAAGAAAAGAAATCTCACTACGATACTTCTTACTTGGAGTGATGATTGGACTCCTCCCCTCTCTGATATTCAATTATGTGTTGTTCGGGAATCCCCTCCTATTTCCTAACCTCGCTGGGAAAGTAGCTGACACAATCCCCCTCTACTCAATACCTAATTTTGTATCTCACCTCAATTTCTTCCTGCTCTCCAAATACTCTGTTACTGTTTTTAGCCCGGTGATCTTCCTAGGATTATGGGGTGTCAGATACATCAAGGACAATCCACTTCTAAAGAAGATAATAATCTACCTCCCACTGATTCTACTAGCACACATCTCTACCCAGGAAACATATGGAGGATTCCAGTATGGACCGAGATATCTCCTACCAGCTCTACCAATACTTGCACTGGGAATCCCCTACTATCTGTCAGTTCATAAATCAGGATGGATGAACAGAATCTTTTATCTAGCTCTCTCTTATTCAATAATTGTCGCAATAATTGGAGCAATGACTACAGTGATGTATCCAGTTCCAGGAGAATTTGGTCCTTTTGAGCAGGGGGCAAAAATTGTTGCTGGAGAAATGCCTGAATATCGAATGCTCCTAGTTGGATTACTACTAATTACTAGTTCTCTGGCACTCCATCGACGATTGTTCCCTCGAACATAACCTTCCAATTGGGGGCCTTGATCTCTAGATCGCGTGACATGCCATCTGGCAACTGAGCAAAGCTGGTAACGAGGAGATTGGTGCCAGGATTGCGAGCGACTATCTCATCTGGAGTCTCTAACCCCGCAAAGCCTGTGAAGTGGAATTTGTCAAAGCTATAGACGTGGATCCAGCCCAGAGGGTCAACAGAATATTTGACGTCGTATGAGTGATAAGTGACTGGATCAATCTGACCATAAAACAAAGCGTATATATGTGGCTCGCCGTACTTGCTGGTAATGTAGATATTGTCAGCTTCGTCAGAGTGTGAGTAAACCCAAGCATAGGCCTCTTTGTAACCATATGCCCAGTCATCTGCATATTTGACTGGGTAAACAAACAGTAGTTTGTAGCCAAAATAGCTAATATTCCAGAGGACAAAAATACTCACAATCACTGTGATTAATTTCTTTTGTTTTTTGAGCCAGGTAATAGAACGGCTGGCTCCGACCGATTCTATGAGGAGAAGTGCCGGGAGCATCGCGAGAGTTCGAACGGAAGAGGGGGCGTCGATCGTGAGAGCTGAAGGGATAGGAGAGAGAAGAAGCCATGGGAAGATGAGGCTGGAAGCCTGACGATACTTCTTCTTGTTTCTGATCAGCTCGGTAACTCCGATGATGAGGAGGGGTAGTTCGAACAAATATAGTAACCCCATGCCTTGAACTGAACGTTGAGTGTTGTTGGATCCTGACAAGAACAGAAACTCCGTAGAAAAAGTAGAGATGTAGTTGTGAAATAATGTGTATGCGTAGTGAGTTGCTTTGTTGTGAATGAGGCGAGGGAGAATACTGGGTAGAGTAGTGTACCTCCTACTCTCGGCGATGTCATCGACAAATGATTTTTGACTGCTGATTGAGAGCGTACCCCAACGCACCCTACCCTCTGCTCGTGATAGCTCGAGTGCGATTGGGAGACAGAGAATTGCTCCAACAACAAACACTCTAGCTAGAGTTAGCTTAGATTTTTTTGTGAAACGAATGACTCTGCGAGCGAGGTAGGCAACAAGAAGTATGGGGAGCAGGATCCTAGCACTGTTGTAGGTATAGAGAGCGAGGATGGCAAAGAGTGCGGATAGCCAGTAACTTTTGGGTCGAGAGTAGGCGTCGACTAGAAAGTAGATGCTAGAGAGAGTGAGAAACATTGCGAGATTGGCCTCGAAGGCAACACGGGAAAAATGAACTGCCCATGGGGAGATGGCGAGAAGGAGAGCAGATAACAAACCGAGTTTCTCCGATTGGAAAATTTTCTTGCCCAGAAGATAGATGACATAGACTGAGAGTATTCCAGCAAGGGCCGAGGTTGCACGCGCCCCGAACTCATTGAGGCCAAAGATGGCAATTGCGGGAACAGAGGCATAGATCATCCCTGGGAGTTTGTGTTCACCAAATGCCAGGAAGTTGAGAGGCATGAGATTACCCCACTCGTCACGGCCAGTTTTGAGAATAGAATAGGCGTTGTAGCCGATACTGACTTCGTCCCAGTTAAGGGAGAGCGCGGAGCTACCGATCCCAACAAAGCGGAAAAGTGCTGCAATAATAAGGATGATGATGAGTTTTTTGATCATTTACTTTTACCTTTCCAGATAATCATACCAAGAATGGCAAGAGAAAAAAGAGAAAGGAAGTTGGCAAAGGTCGCAACGCGCGTACTAGCAAGCGCTAGCTGATAATAGTGCTCGCCGTCAGTGAGTGGGATAATGACCTCACCTGTGTCACTAGGTGAGATGAGTAGTGGCTCGCCGTCACGAGTTGCGTACCAGGATGGATAGTAGTTGCGAGCAGAGATGGCGCGTAACTCGGAGTCGGGGCTAGTTGCCCAGAAACTGGTTTGATACGCTGACTCAGTCAGATCTCTAAGCTCGACGCCGTCATCAACGATGAGTGATGGACCATTTTTCCAGCGCTCCTTAGTTGCCCAACGTGGGACGAGCTCGTCACGATGGGCGGTCGTGGTTTTGCCGACGTATTCGTAGTGGAGAGCGAGAAACTCATCTCCTGATAACCACTGAACAGGACGATGGTAGTTACGAGTGTTAACTAAAGCTAGAAGCACTAGAGTGAGGGAGAAAATCAAGAAGAGTCTAGGCTTTTTGGGAGCAAGTAACTTGGCAAGAGAGAGATAGATCAGGGGGATGAGAATGGTCGCAAGACCGAGGAATCTCCATGGGAACTGAAGGGAGGAAACTAGTGGGAGAGAGTGCCAGAACCAAAGAGAGGATGGGAGGGTCATAAAGATAACAAAGAAGAAGGCGAGAGTCAGGACTGTGAGCCTGCGGGGGAGCTGGCGACGGACAATGCGTGTAAGTAGATAGATTAGGGAGAGTGCGAGCACGAGAAGACTTGCCAGGCCTAGTTGATAGGACATCTCGGTCTGATTGTTGCCAGGGAGAGAGCCTAGATAACTCCATGGACTGTAGAGAAGCTGAGGAGGAAAAACAAAGTGAGCCTCGAAGCCGTAATCTACGGCTTGGGCAATGAGGAGATATGAGCGCTCAAAAAATGCTGGCAAGAGGAAAAAAGCGGAGAGTGCGAGAGAGAATAGGTAGGAGAGAATAATCTTGAGGCGATGCTTATAGAACGTGAGAGTGAGAAAAGCCATAAGCCCGGAGAAGAGGTAGGCATAAAAGTTGTGAGAGAGTAAGAGGAGTGCCATGGGGACGGAGCTATACCATCTGAGTTTGCCGGATTTACTAAGTTGCTGATAACTAAGAATAATCCAAGGGAACAAACCTAGCGCAACCACCTCACCAAGAGCACCGCGCACGAAAATATCCAAGAACTGATACGGAGCAAGGAGATAGAGGAGAGAGGCAGTGATCCCAATAAATCGGTGACGGTGACCTAAGAGATAGACCCCTACCCCACCCAGGAAATAGGAGAGGAAGATGAGTGTGTAGTAGGCTTTGATCGGGCCGAGTCCAAGAAACATAAATACTGCACCCAAGTAGTAAGGAGCAGGGTAGGCAAAGTTAAAGAGCGGGATCCCGAAACCATTATCTAGTGTAGGACTCCAGCGGACCGGGAACTGCTCAGGGATAAGAGTAGAGATGTTCTGGATGCGCTCTACATGCCAGAGGGAGTCGTGGGAGTACATAAAACCAGATTGAAAAAGAGATTGAAGGGACCAGAGAGAGAAAATAAAGATTAAAAAAATCGGAAGAAGATGCTTACGCATGACTATTTCCAGTCAGCTGTAGCACTGGGTTTACTCTTGGTTGAGACCATCTCAAAGTACTTGACGTAGGAACTACTAATATGAAGGCCTGAGTAGAAAGCAAAAACTAAACCTGGGAAACCATCCTGGAATCCCTTGTGACGAAAGTAGATCGAGAGAAACCTGATGAGAGGCTTAACAAAGAGATAGGTCAGGACTCCAAGGGTGCTGGTGGGGATACTACCCTCTGACAACCACTCTTCTGCTTGGAGGGTGGTGTAACGATTACTACGCATGAGATAGCGGGAGAAAATAGGGTCAGCGATATGCAAGAGATCCTCGATGAGTTGGCCTGTCATACCATCTACTTCCATGAGTTCGTGGATGTTTTTCTGAGGTAATCTGGCCTTACCCTTCTGAAATAATCTGATCACTGAATCTGGGTACATTCCGCCTTTGTTCATCCAGCGGCCGAGGAAGTAGTTACGCCTATTTATGGAGTATGCACTAGGTTGAGTAGTGGCATCAGCAGTAATAATCCTGGCAATTTCTTTGGCGAGCATTGAGCTAACTCGCTCGTCTGCATCAAGCTGGAGAATCCAGGGACTGTTGCAGGCGTCAATTGCGATTTGCTTGTTGATGTGAAAATTCTTCTTGTTAGTCTCACTGATCACAGTCGCACCATATTCTCTAGCGATACTCACTGTGTTGTCGCTGGACTCGCCGTCCACGATCACGATCTCGGTGGCAAGATCTTTGACTGATTCGAGGCATGCCCTGAGATTAGCGCCTTCGTTATAGACTGCCAGGCAGACTGAGAGAGCGGGTTGTTTGTCCATACCCTTAGTATAACTTACTGAGTAGCAATCACAAAGGCGATGGAGCCGTCTGGATAGTTGATGATCTCGAGAATATGCGCGTCATCTGGGAAGTCATCGAATTTGCCTACAAAGAGCGTGTTATCTGCCCTATCAAGTTCCCAGTCAATGTATTTGAAGGTGTATTTGCCTAGACTGTAACTCTCGAGCTGATCGAGCCAGAGCTTACCCTCCACTTCATATCGAAGATTGTCGGCGTTTTTCTGCTGGTACCAGATGGGATCCCAGGCTCCGTAGTAGGCGAGGAATAGTTGCGGCTCTCCGTACCATTTGGTCATCACAATATGGTCATATTCTTGTGCGTGCTCACTCAGGTACTCAGCCACCTCTTGGTGACCGTATTGCCAGTCGCGTGCGAATGTGTGCGGATACCAGGTAAAGTAGAGGAAAGTAAAAATAACAGCTTGTACAGTAAGGAGCGTGAGGAGTGATTTTTTGATCCCAGCATGAAGCCCGGATGAAGTAATGCCATATGCGGCGAGGAGCTGCCAACCGGGGAGAGTGAGAATGCTTCTTAGGGCGTGACCGGAGTCACGAGTGAGTGCGGCCGGGATAATACCAAGTCCAATGATGATGAGGGGGAGAAAATGAAGTTCTTTGCGCTTAGTAATGGGAGTCCTAACAAGAAGAATGACGCCAAGAATCACAAAAATGAGCTCCGCATAGTAGAGCATGCCGTGGAGCGCGAGACTGTGCTGATTGTGCGCACCACCACTCACGACTAAGAAATCGGGCGAGAGATAGGAGAGAAAGTTACCCCCGACCTGATAGAGGGAGAAGCTGGCTTTGTTGATGAGAACCTTACCCATGAGTTCTGGCAAGACTGGATTCTCACGGAGTGCGTAGAACTGAGCAAGATTCTCCTGGTCAGTTGTGACTCCGACTTGTGCGAGCCTAGCTTGAGAGCGACCTGAGAAGAGATTGAGGATAAGCGGAAAGGCAAAAATAATCAGAATAAGAGTCGGGAGGATAAGTCTCTTGAGAGACTTGTAAGCCTTGGTGGAAAAGACCAGATAAACTAGAAGGAGAGGGACAACTAGCTTGGCGCTGTTGTAGGTGTGGGGAGCGAGGCCGAGTGCGAGAGCACTCGCAGCGATCAGTTTCCAGTTCTCAGTTCGCAGGTAAATAAGGAAAAAATAGAGTCCAGTCAGAATCAGAGTGAGTGCGACATTAGCCTCAAAGCCAGGACGCCCCAACATAAGTGCCCATGGGCTAATTGCCATCAGGAAGGAGGCCCAGAGGCCGAGTTTTTTATCCCTGAGCATGGAGCCAATCAGATAAGTAAGATAGACCGAGATCACGCCTGCGAGCGCACTCGGGAGCCGGACGGCGAGCGCGGTGTTGCCAAGAATCTTAACAAAAGGAACGATAAGGTAGATGTAGAATGCTGACTTCCACTCCCCGTAGGAGCGAAAAAAGATGGGCATGACCTCTCCCCATTCGTCACGACCGGTTTCTGCGATTGAGTAGGCGGAGTAACCCATCGAGACCTCATCCCAGTTCAGGCTCGGTGGCACACTAGAGAGAAAAGTGAGGCGCAAAACGGCAGCAAGAAGAAGAATTAGAGTGAGTGGGTTAGTGAAGAATTTTTTCATAGCTTAGGCGAACCAGCGACCACGAGTAAAAAGGGTGATCCCAATTAACATTATCATAGCAGAGAGAGCTAAGCTTGCCTTTTGCATCTTGGGGGAGAAGGAGTTGAAGGCCACGAATGAGGGGAAGAGAATAAGGAGGAATCTTGGCATGCTACCCAGACTGCCAGTAACTATCGGCAAGAAAAGATTACCTGCTAGATAGAGAATATATCCGCTTGCGAGGAGCTTTTCTCTAACTACTTTGACAAAAAGATAGATTGCCCAGACGGTGAGCGCGACCTCGAGAAAAACCACGAGGTGAGTAAGATCCCAGACTAACTCTGTAGTGAGGGCTCGCCCGTAACTCAGGACAGTAGTAATGGGTGAGGTGGCCGTGGACTTGCCCCAGGCAGCCTGCGAGTGATACCAGTTGAGTGCGTCCCCTGTGGTAATGAATAGGAATAAAGTGTAGGAGATAAGACCCAAAAATGAAGTGAGTGAGAGGTATACCTTGCGAATCGAGGGGAGGTTACTCATTATTAGTCTATGGATCAGGAAGATGGCGGTGAATACTCCGCTAATGCGTGAGGCAGTGGCTAGACCCGCAATGAGTGCGGCTGGGAGAAACTGCTTTTTTTCGGTGAGAACAAAGACGCTGAGGGTGAGTGCGATAAAAAGTGGCTCTGTGTAGATGGCACCCAAGAAGACTGCGCCAGGAGCAAGAAATAGGGCAAGGAGAGGGAGCTTGTGAGTATGACCGATCAGCTTGAGCCAGCGAGGAAAGAGAGCAAAAATCGCAAAAATGCTGCCGAGAGTGACTAGTTGTGCGGCAAGGTAGTAGTCTCTAACCACGACACTCACGGCCTTGATTAGTAGTGGCAAGAGGGGGAAGAACGCATACTGAGGCATGCCACCACGCCAGCCGTACCCAAACTTGGCAATTGCGAGATAGTGCTCGCCGTCAAAGTTGGCCCATGACCATAAGAGATAGTTGTCCTGCCAAAACCGAGCAATAAAATCAAGGGGTGCAAAATACTCGGTGAGCAGAAAGTATCCCGGAACAGCAAGTAGGCGAATGGCGAGGTAGAAGAGGAGAGTCTTTTTTAACGCTCCCATTGTTTGATGATCTCCTGGTCAGATTTGACCCAGTGCTTGCTGTGTTCTGCGCGCTCTCTTAGCATTTCTGGCAGTTTGAGGATAGCCTTGAGGACTGGGAGCGGGAACTTGACTAGATAGTAGGGGAGTCTAATGATGTGATTGAAGAGGAATTTCTTGTCGGAGATGTTTTTCCAGATGAAGAGGAACTGGTTGCGCTGTGCGGTAGCCATCACGAACTCTTTGGTAAAGTTGCTGGCGATCACACTCTTCTGGTGGTCATGGACGCATTTGCACTCGGGAGCCCAGAGGACTTTCCAGCCTCTCTTCCAGGCTGAGTAACCCAGATCTGTGTCTTCCCAGTAGAAAGGCTTGTAAAGAAGGTTCATGCCACCAAGTTGGTTCCATTTCTTTTTGTCAAAAGCTGCCTGACCGCCCGATGCCCAGAGAGATGGGTTGATCTGGTTTTTGTTGGTTTTGACTGGCTTTACCTTAAAATGGTGAAAGAGTCCCCCGCCCCACTCGCCGCCCATCCATGCTTCGCCTGAGTTAAAACCAACGGCAAAGACATCCTTATCCTTGAACATTTCTATGCATTTCTCAAAGCAGTCCACACTGGGCCTGACATCGGTGTTAAGGAGCATGATCAAGTCACCTTTTGCGAGCTTAACTCCCTTATTGACGTTGGCAGAAAAGCCGATATTCTTGTTGTGGTTGTAGGCCCTGATCTTCCCTTGCTTTTGCTCTGACTGCATAAACCCCCAGGAGTCGTCATACTGGCTGTTGTCGTCAACTATTACGATCTCTGCGCCAACTCTTGCAGCTGCCTTGTAGACGTAGGGCAGATTCTCTTTCATCTGCTTCTCGCTATTCCAGCTAGGGATAACTACACTGATTTTTGGTTTTTTGGATTTCTTTTTTGGCATAACTTAGCTATTGTACTATATGGAACGCTGACTTGATGTTACCAAGATGAGTAAGGTCCTCACAGAGCTCACCATCAATATACCCTGGACTATCGAGTCTATCAGTCAAGAGGATCTGCATCGAGCTAGTTGAGTCCAGTCTAATCTCAGATCTAGCAATGAGATACTCAAATCCTCCCTCCCTGCCAGGATCAAACTGGAGGTGAATGTCGAGTGGCATGTCGTACGAAGTAAGTGACTCTACTAGCTCCTGTTTGGCACCCAGGCTGTAGGCAGTCCTTGCTGTAGAAGAGGATTGGTAATTAATAACAGAAAGATAGATGAGAATGATGAGGGTGAGTGGGAGTGAGAGATTTTTGGTAAGTTTGAGGATACTCAGGAGTGAGTAAAAGCCAACTAACAAGAGTGGGAGGTAGCTGAGTGCAAGATAGTACTCTGGGAAGTTGTAGTCCCGCAAAAGGATGATGAGAGTAGTGTTGAGGATAATGATGAGTGAGCTAACCTTGATGAGGGAGTGGGCGCGAAAGAAGTTGATGAAGGCGAGGATGAGCATAATAATGCCGAGGAATAGGCTGTCGGCGAAGTTGGCAAAATACAAAGCCTTGGTAACTTTGCCGATTTTCGTGAGAGTGACTGTAAGCATCTCAATAAGTGAAGTGGAGGCTGGTGGGCGCGTGGAGATGTAGTCCCTAACTAGACGAAGATTTTTATAAGCGTGGGTGAGGTCATAGTGAATGAGAGGGATAAGAGGGAGCAGGCCAAACAGAAATGCCTGGATGTATACTCGCAGCGGGAAGCGCAAGTAGCGAAGTGAAAACAGCATGAGAAGAAAAAACACCCCGATCACACTAACATGAATATGAAACGAGATCCCACCCAGGAGAGCGAGCGCAAAGAGAGCTTTTTTTGAGTGAGTATTTCTGAGTCTATCCAAGAAATATATAGCAAACGCACTCCAGATAGGAATAAGGGCGACATTCCATGAGATGCGTGAGGACTCAACTAGGAACCACGAGATAGCCCAGGTGAGCGCGGTGAGGAGGGAGAGTTTTTTGCCGATTGATTTGGAAAATAAGAGGTAGATCAAGCCAGCCACAAGAGAGTCGATAAAGATACTAGTCACGGGGAGAGCTATGAGGGCACCACTTAAGAGAGAAAAAGCTGGGAGGAGAATGTAGTAATAGAGAGAGCCGAGGAAGAAGCCACCGACGGAGCCTTTGGCAACTGGACCCAGAGGAAGATACTCGCCCTGGCTAATGGCGAGGACCTGCGAGTAGTCACGATTCTGATCCCAGTCAAATGGGGCACGGTCAAGGAGGTTAATGGATCGTAAGAAAATAGATAGCGCAAAAATGATGGCGAAGGGGATTAGTTTCCTGAGTTTCATAACCTAGATAAGCTCGCTTAACGCATGATGGAAGTTGGTGAGTGAGAGAGTGGGTGGCAGAGATGGGACGGATAGCTTACCACTCGCTGCCAGGAGTGAGTGTGCGCGAAGCTCATTGAGTGTGGTCCAGTGATACTGAGAGTCTGGCACTACCTCGGTCTGACCACCTTTCGGGACCACGAGTGGGATGCAGCCTGCGGTGATGGCCTCGGCGGTAGTGATCCCGAAGTGCTCGGCGAGTTCTGGGTGCTCTTTTACGTCCACCTGGTAACCGGCAGCATGCCAAAAAATCTTGGCCTTGCCATATAGATCGGTGAGCTCTGAGTAAGTGAGGTTGGGGTAAAAATCGATGGGGAGACCAGTTGCGCTGTCCTGGAGTTTTTTGAGCCAGTTTGCGTCACTTGATCCTCCGGCGAGTGCGAGTCGCCAGCCAGCTAGCTCGGGCTGGATTTCCCGGAACGCTTGGATAAGGAGATCTTGTTTTTTGATGTTAATACTTGGCTCGAACCTGCCGACGGCGAGAATGATATTCTCTTTTTTGCCACTCCTGATGGGAGTGATGGGGGGGTAGATAACTTGAGAGTTAACCCGGAACTCCTGATCTATAAATGACTTGGTGAACTCTGAGTTAACGATGATATTGTTGACTTTCTTGAGTTTGAGCTGGGTGGTGAGCTTGGTGCCCCCGACATTCTGGAAAGGCACCTGGATGTGGATGAGATTAAACTTGGCCCCCAAGAGCGGAATACTCCCATCAGAGAGATAGAGAACGAGATCGTACTGGTGAGTTGCGCTGTACATAGATAGAGGATTATGAGATGCGTAGTGAGGGAGAACATGGGGATCAAGCTGAGGATCATTGAGGTTGATATTGAGTTGAGTGGCTAGTTTAGTGATCTGCCTGAGATTATCCCATGCAAAGTGGAGCGCATATCCAGCGCTTTCGATAGCTGAAGCAGCCTCGAGCATGTAGCGCTCCCCTCCCCCGAGATGATCTAGATACGGGGTGACGATGAGAGCTTTTTTACTTTGCATATTCTTCATAGTTATGTTGCTTAGTTTAATAATATAATGATTCGAATCATTATATTATTAAAAAGGTTGTGTTCCCTTTCTTTTATCATCCTCTATTCTACGACGCCAAGCTGACCAATTACCACCTTTTGGTGGTACAGATTTTGAGATAGAGTAGTCAATTGAGTTGAGAAAATCACTAAACGCATCTTGCTTGGCCATTTTTTCCAGCTCTTTTGTGAATGTGGGATCTGAGGTCTTAATTAACTCAGACATCTTGCCTACCGTACCCCAACTCACCTTGAGCTTATCAACGATCTGCTGATATGTATAGCCTTTGATTAACATAAATGCGATAGCTATTCTTTTGGCTAGCATTACCTTTTCAGTGCTTGAGAAGAGAGTGTTAATTACAACCTGCTCTTTCCCTTGCTTGCTAAGTCGTGAAAGGAATTTGGGGAATAGTGAAAATATTTTGTTGTATACCTGTTGATTGAGTCGATGTTTGGAAACTTGTGGCATATTAATAATCTAATGATTCGAATCACCGGTTTTATTATAAGTCTTGGATGAGATCTGGAGTTCGTAGAGCTTGGCGTAGCTCAGAAAAACTGAGAAACCCTGGTAAATACTCTGGATGAGACCGATCTTGCCATCAAATAATCCTGCCTTGAATATGCCGCGCCTAATCATCTCCATCTTGAGTTTGCGTAGAAGTGTCAAAGAAGTAACTGGTGCCATTTCGCCGTCATAATACTGCTCTGCTTCTTTGTCAGTATACCTGTCAGTTTTACTAACGATGTATTCTAGAGACTGGTCTTTGTGATGTTCCATGTGATTTCTGAGCTGACCTAACTCACCTCGGAACGTTGGGGTAGAGTGGATGTCTGTTGGCCAGTCCAGAAAATTTACCTTGCGAAATAACCTAATGACATAATCTGTCCCCCATCCACCTCGCTTGAGTGGGTATCCGAGGGAGAAGTTTTGCCTGGCAATAGAGTAGGCCCCACTTCGCTCTAAAGAGCTACGAGGGGGCAAGCCCACTATAGTCTTTATTTCGTCTCTTAGTGCGGGAGTAATGACCTCGTCAAAGTCCATAACTAGAACCCAGTCACCCTTTGCCTCACGAACTTGCTGGGCGCGAATCTCTTCGACAACGCGAGAGGCTGGACGAGCAATGAAGATTATATTGAGGTTGTAGTCTTTTGCTAACTTGAGCAGATCTTTGTCCCCTTCCATTTCCATGGCGTAGACCGTGATGTTGTCGGCAAAGGAAATACTCTTGAGTAGATTCTCAAAGGTATCTAGATTATCTTCTGGGGCGATCTGGGTGACTACGGAGAGCGTCATTGTGCCCCCTTAGTAATACCTAGATAATCTGTGGTGGTAACGATAATGTCATGCTCTGGCAAGAGAGCCTGATCCTCTGACACGACCATGGCCAGAGCATCCTCGTGATCTTCCCAGTACCGAATAAAGTCGTCAACGTTGTAAAAGAAGATTACAGGTGAGTTGTAGTAATAAACGACTGAGGGCATCCCACCGTAGCGAAAGCTAGAGCTAATTCTCTGACTACTAGGCAAGATGGCTTCGGCGATGCGCTCTGATGGTGGCACTAGGACTGCGAGGGTTGAGGAGTGATCTGCAGCTAATTCAGATACTACCTGGATCCGATTGGGCACTTGGGCTGTGAGCTTGTGAGGCTCAACTGAGAAGTAAGCAGAGCGCAGACCCTGGGCAAGAACTCCAATACTCAGAATTGTGAGAATCTTTTTTGCTTGCGAAGTGATAGCGAATGAGTCGAGGAAGTTGGCAACGATGAGAGCAATGGCTGGATAGACTGGGAGGATGTACCAGAATAATCTAGTCTTGGCGAGGGTGAAGATAACAAGAGGTACAGCAAGCCACCAGACAAGAATGTGCTCCTGTTTCCAGTGATTTTTTTTCAGGAACGAAAAGGCGAGGGTAAGGAGGGCGAGCGTGAGAACGATAATCATGCCGAGGCCGAGATTCTCAAAGAGATACTGGAAATAGAACCAGCGAGATTCGAGATGAAACTCGATGGGAGAGGTTACGCGACTGAGTACCTGCTCGAAAAAGTATGGATTGAGAAACTCTTGGCCATATTTAAGGTAGGAGTAGAGATGCCAGGGGAGGATAAAGATTAGTAGATAGTAGATAGTAGATAGTAGATATTTTTTACCTTTGGTAAAGAAGAGAGGGAGAGAGATAAGAAGGGGGAGAAGACCGGCAAGACCCTTGAACCAAACGGAGAGAGCGACAATGAGAGCGACCTTCCAGGCTGATTGGTTAGTGAGGATGAGATAAAGAGTGGTGACGATCCCCAGGATAAGAGGCATGTCGGCGTTAAGTGCTCTGGTGCGACCCAGAAAGAGATTAAAACTGAGAACGAGTCCTGCAGCAATCAGTCCTACACGATTGTTTTTGAGTTTTTTGCCTAGGAGGAAAATCATGTAGAGGGTGAGAGTCGAGATAGCTGGTAAAGCCAGGCGTGCGCCGTATGCAGAGTGACCTGCAACAAGCTGGCCTAGAGCGGAGATCCAGCTGATACCAGGCGGTTTCTCGAACCAGGTTGAGTAGTTCCAGGAGTTAGTAAACCAGTTGCCAGACCTAATTAGCTCGTTCCCGAGCTGTGCGTAGATCCCTTCGTCCCAGTCAAAGAGCGCATCACGGCCGAGATTAGTCATTAGTAAGCAGAAAGCAGTAAGCAGGAATACTAGAAGGGCCAGATTGACCCAGTTAAGCTTGAGTTTTTTTGACCAGAGTAAAAATTTGTTCATTCTTATTACCCATTCTACCAGTTATATAATCCATGAATGCCATCCTGCGGAATGGATTGCTCCAGTTGCGAAAAATAGCCTCGCGGAAGAGTGCAAAACGCAGGCGGAGTGTGCCATATCTTCTGCCAATAAAGAATCTGTTGCGGGTGATGTAGTAGTCCACGAGCGGGCTACCCGCCACAGTCGAGCTGGAGTTGCGGTGATAAACCATTAGCTTGGGGTTATATTTAACTTCGATGCCAGCACGCGCGGCTTTGAGGCAAAAATCTGAGTCTTCGAGGTAGAGGAAGAATGGCTCGTCGAGCATGCCGATTTTCTTAAAAACCTGGCGAGGAACAGAAATATAACAACCCGTAATAAACTCCACGTCGCGGATCTTGTCACGTTGACCCTGGTCGATCTCGTCTACTCCGTCGTGCCTAGCAATTGCCATACCCCAGTCCATGTAGCCACCTGCATACCAGAGGACGTCCCCCCTACCCTTCTGTTTTTTGTGGAATTCATACCCCTTGGCGTAGTAGATCTTGCCCCCTGCGATGCGATTCTTGCCTGCAGTGTAACGGTAAGCTCTGTAGAAAAGGTTGGGATCGACCTCGGTGTCGTTATTGAGAATGTGGACGACCTTGGCACCCATCCGGAGTGCCTTCTTGATCCCGATGTTATTGCCAACTGAGAAGCCGAGATTTTCTTTTGCGTCAATAAGGTCGAGATCGGGGAATGCTTCTAGTAACTTGCTAATACTCTCGTCTCCCGAGCCATTATCGACCACGATAATGTGGGGTTTGTCTTTGCACTGATTGATTGAGTTAATACAAACTATCGTGTCTTTCCAACCTTTGTAGTTGACGAGAACGACGGCGTGTTTTATTCTAGTTTTTAGTTTTTTGTTCTTGGTCCTTGGTTTGGGAGACATTAGATTCCTTTTGCTAGCTTGAGTGCTTTGCGCTTTGCCCTATGAAGATACTTCTTGGCGCCCTTACTGTTCTCGACCGCGATGGTGGTGAGCCAGTAGGTGAGCTCGGTACCTTTGCTCCTGAGATCACGAAAGATCTCCTGAGTCTCGTCGGTAGTGAGGTCGCGCCTCTTGCCCTGCATCTCCCATAGATAAGCGTAAGCCACGAGAGATTGCGCACCCATAAGGAGAGAGAGTGTGAGACCAAAGAGACCATCCTTGTAACCCTGACTCAGGAAGAAGCGGCGCATAAACTCGGCGAGTGGCTTGACTAATAGATCGGAGGCGGTGAATTTGTGGCCTTCCTTGTCCAGTACTTCTGCGTATTGCTCTGGGTACTCAACGAGATTCTTGACGACAAACTCACGGACCGTCTCGTAGTTGTTGTGCAGAAGGTGCGAGGAGGTGCGGGCAACTGTACCGTTCCCTTTGATAAACTCGATCCTCTCATGCACGTCGCCTTTGTAGGTAACGATCTTGGGACGGGTAAAGACTAGGCGGTAATCTGGATACCAGTCTGAGTGCTCAATCCAGCGACCAAAGATTTTGTTTTTGCGGGGGATCTCAACACCGTCTAGATAGATGTCGAGCGCGTAGCTCTTGAGCTCTTTGACGAGTCCTTTCTCGACCACCTCGTCTGCGTCGACCATAAGGGCCCAGTCAAAGCCCGCGGCTTTGCTGAGTGCGAAGTTGCGCTGAGCGGCAAAGTTTTCGAATTTATTTTTGTATACTTTGGCCTTATATTTTTTTGCTATCTCGAGAGTCTTATCCGTGCTCCCTGAGTCAACCACGATGATCTCGGTTGCCCATGAGAGAGATTTAAGACATGCTGGGAGGTCTGACTCCTCGTTCTTGGTGAGGATGATGGCGGCAATGGTTGGTTTGAGAGTTTTTTTCTTCCAGCTACTAGCCTGGAAATGATATGAGTAGGAGTCATTGGCGGTGCCGAACTCGTAACCCTTTTTCTGTGCCTCTTGGACGTAGAGAACGTCATTACTGACTGCAGTACTAGTCCCGAACTTACCCGCTGTTGGGTAGTGACCGAGTGCGTCGTAGTCATCACGGTGCTGGAGCATGGGAATAAAAAAGCCGTCACGTTCAAAACCACTATCGGTACGAGATGCGCACCATGCGTTAAACTCATCTTCCTTGAATTCGCTAGGTAGGACACCAAAGTCTTTTTGGATATTGAGTTTGTAGACTGGGATAATGCCAGGCTCAACTAAACGGCCTGAAACAAGTCGCTTGGGTTGCCACTCTCTCACTAGATTGCGATCCCAGTGAGGGGGGAAATACTGATCGTCGGTCGCAAAAACTAACCAGTCAGTCTCTGCCACCTCGGCACCCCTGTTCCAGTTACCGTATGGGCCGAGATTTTTCTTATTAAGATGAGGTTTGATGCCGTGCTTTTTGCATACCTTGATGATGTCAGCGTTAATCTTGCCCGTGCCCATGTCTGGGTCGACGATAATGCAAAAATCAATTTTGTAATCAGAGTTTTTCTTGATGCTTGCTATTGCGAGATCGAGCTCTTCGTGAGCGTTGACCGTAGGGATGATGACAGAAATAGTACTTGGTTCTTGGTTCTTGGTAATTGGCTTGCTCATGATTTTTCCTTCTTGTTTCTTGTACCTATCATACCAATCCAGTTACCAAACTCAAGTTTGAGAGACTTGGCGTCAATGAGATAAATCAAGCCAAGATAAGATACTGCCCCGACAAGGATAGTAAGAATGAGGGTAAAGAGGCTGGTAGTGATGAGGCGGTTGGCAGCGTAGGTGATGGCTGCCATAACAAGAGAGGCAAAGAGAGGTTTCCTGACATTGATCCAAGTATCAACCTGAACTACCTTGTTCATCTCGCGCAGTACTAGTGGGAGAGTGGTGTAGGTGATGATCAGGCCTGCAATCGCGATACCGACGAAACCGTATTTGTAGATGAGTGGAGCGCCGAGTCCCCACGTCAAGATCGTGTAGAGGAGCATGAGTGAGAGCACGACCTTTGGTTTGCCAAGAGCGTAGAGAGCGTTGGTATAGGTAGTTGTGACGATGATTGGGAAGGCGCCGGCTAGGAAGAAGAGAAGTGTGGGGAGTGCTGGGAGCCATTTGTCACTCTTGTCAGCATAGAGGTAGTGTAAGATCTCCGGGGCGACAACGAGAAGACCTGCGATAGCTGGGAAATATAGTACAGCCATGAACCTAACTGACTTCTCGATCCAGCGCTTGAGCCGAGCCTTGTCATGTTGGATGCGGGAGTAGGCTGGGAACATCACACGACTAACGATATTGATGATCTCCATCGGACGGGTGGCGATGTTCTGAGCAATCTGGACAAAGCCTACGGCAACTGGACCATACCAATAGGCAATCAGGGTTGGAGTGATGTTGTCTTTGATGAGTGCAAGAACTGAGTTGAGTTGATATGGTACGCCAAAGCTGAGGAGTTTTTTGGCGGCAGCGCGGGAGAATCCCCAGCCAATGTCCCAAGGAGCGATGATGTTGAGTGCGATAGCACCGACTACAGAACGAGCAAGAATTGCGATCACGAGACTCCAGACACCATATCCGTTAAGTGCCATATAGACTGCAATACCGTTGTAGACCAACGTCTCGATAATCTCGGGAATGACAAGGCGCTCAAATGCAAGCTTGCGCTCGAGAATAATCGAGGGAATAGTCTTGAATGATGTAGCAAAAAGTGAGAATGAGAGGACGCGGATGAGCCAGATACCCTGCTCTCCCAACTTGTAGAATGATGCAAGTGGTGGAGAGGCAAACCAAGCGATAACCAAGAGGAGAGTAACCAAACTCTGTTGAATGGTGAAGGTTGTGCGAGTGTCATTGAGTGTGAGGTCGGTTTTCTTTTGGATCAGAGCAGCACCAAAACCAATGTCAGAGAAAAATGAGAGAAAGGTAAAGACAACAAAACTAATGATCCCAAAAATCCCGAAGATGTCTTGCGAGAGAGCACGAGCGAGGAAGATGATTCCAAAAGTATCGATAATCTTGAGAATCAGGCGACGAAAAGTGAGAGTGAAGACTCCCTTGAATGCCTTGGTTTTGAGAGATTCGATATCAAAGCTCATTGTATTTCCAGATCACTTTCTGACAAATCTAGTTGATAATACTCTATCCCAGATGGTTCATTATATACCAGGTTGACCGGGGTAGAGCAGATAATTGGGAGGAAGTTATCCCACAAAACTGCGTACTCTACTTCCTGAATAACGTACTCACTACCGGTGATGTACCAGGTGGAGTAATCACATGCTTGGTCAGAGTGAACACGCTCTGTGATGGCGGTCGCGATACGAGCCCTAGCAACCGTCCAGTGAGTGGAGTAGTCGATGTAAATGCTGCTAAGACTAGCTAGAATCCCGAGAATGATGATTATTGGACGACACCTCTTGGTGACTGAGAGAAAAATGAGAGTGAGGAGGGCAAAACTTGAGAGATCGAGATAGTGAGCATACCTGTGAGTCGGGAGAAATATTACAGGAAGAATGCTGGAGAGCCAGATCCCAGCGAGAGCGAGAATGGAGAGGGGTTGAGATCTCCCAAGACGAATGATTGCCCTAATTATAAACGCGAGGAGTCCAATGAAAGAACCTAGATTGATGTATCCAATGAAACCACTCGCGCGAAGAAAGCTTGCAAGATCAACCATTCCACCTGATAACCCAAAGCTAAGAATATGTTCTGGCATCCCAAGACTCATAAGGGAGTACCACATTGTGGTTGCAAAAGTAGTAAAAGGAGAGAACACCATGACGTACTCAGATGGAGTGGTAATGCCGAGTGCAAATCTGAGAACTAGGTATATGCTAACAAGAACAATTGAGGGGACTATGAGCTTGAGCGAATCCCTGAGTGAGCGACCCACAAGCAAGAGATAAAAGAAAATGAAGACTGGAATCCGGATACTGAGTTCTTTTGAAAGAAGAGCCATGAGGAGCATAAGTAGGTGAGGGAGATATTTTTTTCTCAGCAGGAAGTTGAGAGAGAGAAGGGAGAAGAACATGGTAAGAAGCTCCTGGGTAGCACCGATATAAAAGAGCGACATAAAGTGGACTCCCCAGATTCCGTAGAGAAAGCCAATGACGGTGGAAGAAGAGTTGCTAATCCCTTTGACTCTACGCGCAATCCCCTGCACAAGGTACGCGTTAGTAGCGTGAAGCATGAGCATGAATAGATGCATGAGAATCGGAGCAATGGTCAAGCCAAAGATAGAAGTGAATGTATAGTAGTACAACTCAGTGCTAAGAGGACGAAAGAAGATCCAACTACTAGAGTCAGGAATGAAGAACTGGAGGAAATCAGAGAGTGAGTCGGCGCGTGAGATCAGAAGATGAAAGAAATCATCCTGGAAAAATCCAAATTTGAGCGAAAGACCATAAGCGAGAGCAATTGAAATGAAGTAGAGGAGCCATTTTTTCATTTTGATATCTTCCTCAACCTACAGCAATATACAACAATGGTGATTAGGGTAGCGAGAGAGAGAGCGAGGCTTAACTGCTCAAGGAGAGTGTGTGATTGGGATAGCGTAAGATCGTGGGTGCCCTCTGGAACGTCAAGCATGATCAGGCCAGTACTGGACGGAGTAAGTGAGGTAGGTTGTCCTGAGAGAGTAGCTTGCCAGGTGGGGTAGTAAGCGCGTGGAAGAGTAAACGTGCTAGGACCAGTGAGGATGAGAGGGAGGTCCGGGGCAGGAGTTGTGGGGAAGTCAGGCATCCATGTGGGTAAGTATTCTGGCACGATGTTAGCTAGGGTGGAAGAGATATAGTCGCCCTCCAGGTAATTTGAGTCTGAGATATCAAGCTTGGATTGAGGTGTGAAATACTTGAGATTGAGAACTAACAAACTAGCTATAACAATTAGCATATAGACATACTTGGTGATTTTGTTTCCAAAAAGAGAGATCGAGAAACCAGCAAGCATGGCCAAAAAGAACGAGATGAGTGAGAGGAATCTCCATGGGAACTGAACCATTTGCAAGTAAGAAGCACTATCCCAAATAAACTGAGAAGCGGAAGTTGTGAGAAAAACTGTGACAAGAACTGAGATCGCCAGGAATGTGTTGAGGTGATGACTCTTTTTTTTGTAAAGCGCTATGACGCCAGCTAGGGCGAGAATGATGTTGAGCTTGCCGAGTTTGAATGAGATCCCATCCTCAACACCTGGTGCGGAACCGCCAAATCCCCAGGTTGAGTTCCACATCTGCCACGGTTTGACATAGTGAAGTGAGTACTCGGTGGTACGAGCAATCTCACTAACCTGAACAAATCCACGCTCAAACAATAATGGGAAGAGGTAGAAGCTGGAGAGAGATAACGTGAGAAGTGAAGTGATCACTACCTGTCGTGGTAGATGCCTCTTGTGCAAGATTACCCAAGCTAAGAGAAATGGAGCAGTGATGAGTGGAATGAGATTGTGAGAGAGAAGGAATAGTGTGGTGATAATGGCAGTTTTGATCATTGAAGTAGCTTCTTTTGTGAGAGAGTGCCACGAGGCAAACACCCACGGCAAGAAAGCTATAGCCCAGAGCTCGGCTAGTGCCCCGCGAACATAGAGATTGAGAGCTAGATATGGAGCAAGAAGATAGGCACAACTTGCAATAATAGCCACTCCCCTACCCCATCTCCTGGAGAGTCTGTACATACCAAGACCAGCGAGAACAAAAGCTGCAACAAAGCTTGCCTTGATAGCTATCAGATAGCTAGGGAGTACTAGCTTGGCTACCAATGCAAAGTAATAGGCAAGGGGTGCATAAAAATGAAATAGTGGATAGCCATACCCCTCGTTTGCTGAGTCTGCCCAGAGAGGGGGAATGTTGCCACTCTTGATTGCCTCGTTCATCAGAGAGAGTCTGGCGACATGAGTGGTGTCGTGGATGGGGAAAAATCCAGGTGTAAGAAGATGGCGAACTATAAGTAGTGTAACAAGAAGGATTGCGAGTAATGAAAAATGTCGAACAAACTTATTTATCATTACTCTAGATCAGGTGGTAATACCTGATATAAACGCATAGTATAGATAGGATCTTGCTTGGAGAATTTGCTAATGAGCTTGAGCCCTGGGAGCTCATCTTCTGTTGGTGTGTTGTTCATCAGTAGATAAGTCTCTGGGTTGGTGCGAGCAGTCTCAACCACCTCTGTTGGGGGGATCTCGTCGACTGGGTAGATGCCAATAATACTAAGCCCGTCCACTCTCCCGTCAGCGTAGAGCTCCATGCCATGCGGTAAGATACCAAAAGTGCCTTCTGTATAAACTGTGACTCCCTCCCCTACTTCGCCTACCCTACTAACTGCCCAGTCAGCAATCTGTTTGGTGCCGTTGCCCGCCGACCAACCGTTGACATATCCTCCGTCGACTGCGTGATATGGGTAGTTGATTGGATCGCTAATGAGCCTGAAGATAAGGAGGCTAGGAGTCAAGAATACTAGGATAGTAGTCAGAATACGAATCTTTGTGGAGCGGATCGAGGCAAGAGCGTAACTGGCAAAAAGAAGAACAAAAGGAGTGGCATAGATGATGTAGCGAGGGGCAAAGAGCCTGGCGACTGCAACAGTGCCTATGACTGGGGCCAACAGTAAGCCGAGCGCGTACAGTCCGGTGAGGAGATTCTTCTTGAGAAGAAGGTAGATTCCGTAGAGAAAAAGCAAGAAGACTGGCCAGGTGGAGTAATGAAGCTGCCATCGCCAAACATCCAAAAAGTTGTTGATCAGGCGTGCAGGCTCCATAAAGATCTCTTGCAACGGAACTGTGAAGAAAGAATTTTTGGCACCGATCATGTGCATCCAGGGTGAGAGGCGCTGAACGTTGTAGATCACGGCAGCTAAGAATATCGAGATTAGGGCGAGGCCAAGGTAAGAGGCAGTGCGTTTGGTAAATATGGTTTTGGGCTGAAACTCAAGAGTGTAGGCAAAGGGAATCAGGATGAGAAAAAACATTGCGGACGACTTGACCAATATTGTCAGGCCGGCGATCATGCCGAGGATGAGGGCGATGTCGAGCCTGCGAGTGCGAGCCAGAAGAACCGAAAAGTTAACTGTCCAGAGGGAGGCAGCCACCAGCATGGACTCCATGATCCCAAAGCGATAGTAGAAGAATAGGTACGGGGAGAGCATGCTCAGGAGCATGGCAAAAAAACCGGTGCGTTTGTTGCCAAGCAAGTATCCTAGATATCCCATCCCGAGAATGGTACCCAAGCCCGATACTGCAGAGGCCATGCGTCCAGCAAACAGAGGGTCAGCAATAAGCTTCATAAATGGTACGACAAACCAGATATAGAGGGGTTGTTTGCCATCAGTGAGTGAGATAAACCGCCATGAGGCGTCGTGCCAGGCAATCTGGGACCATCTGAGATAGATGGCTTCGTCAACGAAGATCGGGAGCTTGGTCAGGTTAATCGTGACGACGAGAAGATACAGGAGAGAGAGACCAATAATGAAGAGCCATTCACGCCGAGTTAGCTTGGGGAATAGTGATCTCATACAGTTGATTATAGCCTACGGAAACGTCTAATGAATAAGAGTGAGACTGCGATCAATATGGGAGGTGCAAAAGAGTAGAGAGCAAACTGCAATGGAGTTGCCCCCCAGAGGCCAGTGCTAATAAAAGGAATGTAGCGGAGAAGTGAACCAAAGCTATACGCAATCACGATTGCGGTGAGTGGGGAGAACGGGAGTACGGCGATAAAGGGAATGAGCCAGGTTACGTACCATGGCTGATACTGAAAGGAGTATTTGTAGAGCAGAGGAATAAGAGCAAATGAGGCGAGTAAGAAGTAACTCACCTTTGTGAGCTGGGACTTAGTGATTGGGTTTTTGAAAATCAAGATAAAAGGAAGGAAAATGCTTGTGACGTACTTAATGCCAACCGAGAAAATAAGGGAGAGGAATGATAATGTTCGCTTACTCTTGGTCAAGAGGTGAAGAGAAAGAAGAAGAAGGGTGAGCATGGGTGCGTCGTTGTGGGCATTGACGAGCCACTCCAGAATGATAAGAGGGTTAAGGGCAAATAGTAGCTGAGAAGTTACCTGAGCTGATTTGTTCTTTCCCAGAGTTTTGGCAAGTTTGCCAACGAGGTAAGTTGCCAGTAGATACCAAGCGAGCTGATCGAGCTTAAAAAGATAGAGGGTGGGCACAAACTTACCCATCCCGAGAGTGTAATAAATGGCAGCAAGAACTGTCATGACTGGACCATAAGGACTCGGGGTGTGCACCCAGCGCATGAATCTGAGCCAGTCATCTCCCACGATTTGATTGGGCGAGATGAGGTGAGGATTGAGGCCATAATCAATGACCATCCGACCGGAAAAAAGATACTTAAAAACATCATGAGAGAGAAATGGATAGGCAAGCGTGAAGATAAGGCCAGGGATAATAATCAACTTCCAGGGAAGTTGATTGAGTTTGGCAGTGTAGCAGTATCGCAGTGTAGCTGCGTAGAGAGTGAATGCAGAAATGACAAGAAATAGAAAAACCTGAGTCGAGAGAGCACGGTTGAACATCGCAAGACTCTGAGCCCATCCAACAAAGCTCATAGCTGCAGGGTGACTGGAGAGGGTGAGGTTGAAGTCGACAAAACCGTAGGAATATAAAAAGATTAATAAAGCTACGGATAACCAGATCAGAAAAAAGACTCTCCTCCCAGCTTTGCTGTCCCAACTTGGCCGTTGGCCAGGTCTCCTGCTGAGGAAAGTCCTTTTGGATATTTTAGCCATATTTTCCAAGCAAATCATTTACACGAACTCGCAGGATCTCAAAGAACATCTCAATACTTTCTTTGATAAAGTTGCGAGATTTGTTATCCGACACATCTTCGTCACGCCAGAGGACGGGCACTTCCTGGATCATGACTTTGTTTTTTCTAACCAGATAAAGAAGCTCGACATCATATGCCGTGACTTTCCAACCAGAAGCTTCCTGATTACGTCCAAAAAGACGCATTTGGGGAAATAGGTCTTTGACTAGCTTGGTCTCAAAGAGCTTGAAACCACACTGAGTATCTTTGATGCGTGGAAGAAGAATCGAACGTCTAGCGAGCAAGAAGATGAGTGAGGCAAGTTGACGAAACAGAGAAGAATCTTTGCGCCGCGAACCACGTGAGCCAATGACGACACGAGAGCCAGAGCGTGCGTGCTTGATGAGCTTGGCAAGCTCCTTGATTGGTGTTGACTGGTCCATGTCGGTAAAGAGGATATACTCACCACGGGCTGCATTAATACCTGATCTGAGAGCGTAGGGCTTGCCGGCGTGAGGGTTATCCAGATATCGGAAATTGGGGTGTGATTTGATGAATTTTTTGATGATCTGAGCACTCTGATCAGTTGAGCCGTCATCGGAGATGATTACTTCCCAGCCATATTTTTGCTTGCTCAAGTACTTACTAATATCCGCGAGGATTCCCCTCTCAAGATTGGCTTGCTCGTTGTAGTTGGGGATGATGACGGAGATGAATGGTTTCATGGTTCTATGATAACACTATTCAGGCGAAGTTAGCTTGAGATGGGCAACCCAGACTCCCATCGAGATATGCTCGTTAGAGATTATTTCTCTATCCTCGACGACGTAAGTGGCGGGAGGGTGGCCTGTGTAGTTGGCCAGTGTGGGATGAGCAGGTCCAGTAACAAATAACTGTTTGTTTTGAATGTCTTGCTCGGTGCAGGGCACATCCTGACAAATCAGAAAAACATCACTTGTTGCAAGGATACTGGGAGGATTGGGTGAGATATAGGCATAGTATTGGTATGGAGTGGTGTTGGTGATACTGTTGCTGACCAGATTATATGGTTCTTGGTTGATTTGTCCGTTGATATACTCGGCGATGTTGGCAGCCCGATCTGACTGGAGAGTTGGTCCGGAGCTGATGTAACTCACGGTAGTTGGTAGTACCCAGGCGACAACAAAAATAGCAAAGATATACGCGAGAAAGCGAGAATATTTATAATAAAAACCAGCGGCAAAGACAAGTGGTACGAGTGGAAACAGAAATGACAGGTAATGGGGGTGAATATTCTCCTGATATATTCCAAGAGCGATGAGTGGCCCAAAAAGTAAGAACAGAATGAGAAGTGTGGGAGAGAAGAGTTTTTTTGTTTTATACTGAAGGAGCAGGATCAATGCTGAGAGCGCGCAGAAGATATAGGTAAGTGTGAGTTTGAGCGAATCTGTGACAAAAAAGCTACGACTCAGGGTGTTGCCGATTAACGTACTCATGTTCTCTAAGACACGACCAGTGAATAACCAGATTGGGAGGGTGTATCTAATGGTGTGATTCTCTCTTGCGAGTAGAAGAATACGAATTGCTTGAGTATTAACAAAGTCATTGCGAAACTCAAAAAGGATGAATGGTGAGAGCATAATCACAAAACCAAGGAAGGCATAAGGAATTCCTGGGAAGAGTTTGCGCCAGGTGGCAAGATTGCTCAAGATGATAGCAAGGCCAAGGAAGCCCACAAAAATAAGCGCCATGTAGTGAAGCTGGACAAGGAGACCGACCAACAAGCCAAGGGCAAGCCAGTACTTGTTACTGTTTTCTTTGCGAATGATGAGAGTATCGAGAGTAAGAAGAATGAGAGCGACGACAAAAGGAACGAGATTGGGGTTCCATGAGTTGCGGGTGAACAAGATTACCATTGGGAAAACTGCATACATAGCGGAGCTTGCTAAGGCGGGAATCTCTCCAAACCATTTCCTTGCAAGGTAGTAGAGCAAGTAAACTGTCGCAACACCGGTGAGAGCGATAAAAATTGCAGGTCCGATTGGGTTCATATTGCTGAGAATGAGTGGAATGGTGATGATGTAGTAGTACAGTGGTCCCAGGTACATGTTGCCAGTGGACGTCTGGGGACCAATCAACACTGGCCTCTTGGTGTCTAGCATTCGTTTGACGATCAACATGTCACGACCCTCATCTTCCAGAAATGTCATGGTCGACTCAATCTGATAAAGCCTGAGAAAGAGAGCGAGAGCGAGAATGAGGAGAATGGGCCAGTACTTGCGAATGAACTTCATCCTAACCTCAGCTCTTTGAAGAGTGAAAAACTATCGAGTGCGGCGCGCATGATCACCCGCCAGTTACCACCAGTCTGTTCGCCGTGTTCTCTGGGGTAGTGAGTGACTGGGAGTTCGATGATTTTGTAGTCAGATAGCTTGGCTTTGATGATAAACTCGCTCACAGTGATTGCGGAGCTAGTCTCCAAGCTGAGCTTGGTGAGGAGACTCTTGTGAAATAGCTTGTAGGCACAGTCAACGTCACGAACAGTGAGTCCAAAGAGGATGTAGTTCCAGGCTTTGAGAAGAACTTGGGCGAGAAAGACTCTGTGGAATGGATCCATTCGCTTACGACGATATCCAATAACGAGATTCTTGTTGCCGCACTCTTCGACAAACTGGTTGAGCTCATCAAACTTGAACTGCCCATCTGAGTCCGTAAAAAAGATCCAGTCCATTTTGCAGGCTTGTAACCCTGATTTGACAGCGGCGCCGTACCCCTGATTGCTAGTGTGAGTAATGAGTCTAATGTGAGGATCGCTCTTAATCATTGTCTCGACGATTTTGCGCGTCTTGTCCGTTGAGCCATCGTTAACTACGATGATTTCGTATTTACCACTAAGTTTGCTAACAACACGAGTGGCGTCCTGGATAGTGCGCTTGATGTTCCCTGCTTCGTTATAAGCAGGCATAAAAACGCTTAGACTGGTGAGTTGATTATTTTTTTCCATCGCGTTTATTGTACATGAGAACTAGGGTGATGAAGGCAATTAGTGAGGCGAGCGAGAGGTAGTTGCTCATCGTGCGAGAAGGAGTGTTAGCAAAAACTAATTTGAGATTGTGTTCACCTGGGGGGGAGATAAAAGAAACGAAGCCGTACTTTTCATCTGGCGTGATCCTGATTGGCTGACCATCTAACTCTGCTACCCATCCTGGATAATAGTACAGAGCAAGGATTATCTCCTGCTCAAGTTGCAGACTGTATGAGAGATCGTAGGTGTTACTAGTCTTACTGTGCGTAGTAATGGTGAGATCATCGGATAGCTGGAAAACTGGAGAATCTGCTACCTCATCCGGGACGGAGTGAGCAGTCGCGGGGAGATAATCATAGATGTGAGCGGTTTGTTGCTCTCCTTTGTAGACTCCTGAGATGTAATCCTGATCGATGGAAGAGTCATAGCTCTCAGGCTGAAAATATTGCAAAACGCTGACACAAGATATGATAAGAAGGATGGTGGAGATAATGAACATGACCTTACGACTAACCTGGGTGAGGTTATATCCGATCCCTGCGATGAGTAGAGTGCTGGCAATCCCCAATAGGCGCCATGGGAACTGAATGTATTGCATGAGAGGAAATAGTCCCCAAATGAACGTTGAGCGATTATGCATCAGGCTGAGGACGAACAAGCCTGCGAGAGGGAGGAATAATCCCAGAAACTTTTGCAATCTAGAAAGTTTTTTGCCTAGGACAGCGAGAGGAGTAAGAATAAGAGTGCCGAGCGAGAGGGCGTAGCCGATGGCAAATGACATCTCATCCAACTCAACACCATAGACTGAACCTCCAAATCCCCAGTATCTCGAGAGAAAAATCTGTTTGAGAGAGACAAAGTGATTAAAGTAGGCATAGTACCCAAAGATCATCGAGTCAGTTTGTACTAGAGATTTCTCTAGTAAGGCGGGCAAGAAGAAGAAAGAGGCGAGTCCAAATGAGAGAATGAGACTATATATGTAGCGCAGAAATGACTTGGGTGATTTGTGCAAAAAAGCCAGGAAAATAACCCACACTGTAAGGAGTGGTAGCATGAGCATGGCTGAGATGTTGTGAGTGAGAAGGAGAAGAGATGTTGTGAGAGTCAGTTTGAAAAATGACTTATGAGAGACTATGAGCTGATAAGAGAAATAGAGGAGGAATGGCAGGATTGCCCAGGCCAGGTTCTCGGCATATACCCCGCGAACAAAGATGTTGAGAGCGTGGTAAGGGGCGAGCGTATAGAGAATGGAGGCCGTGGCAGCAGCTATCCTACTCTTGCCCAACTCCTTGACCAAGAGATACATCCCGAGAGCGGCAAATGGGAAAGTGAGATAGGCGAAGATGTTGAGCGAGAGAACAAGAGAAGACCCAGTGGCAAAGTGGATGACTGCAGGAATAGCGTAGATCGCGGGTGGGTAAAAATTAAAGTACGGATACCCGTAGCCCTTGCCCAACTCTGAGGACCAGCGACAAGGGAGTTGTCCGTCATCAATGCAAGTGATGTATTCGTTGAGGCGAAACACCTGGAGATCATCATGAGTGTGGAAATGAGCAGGGGTGAGAAGGGCTCGTCCAGCAAGTAGCGAGACTATAATCGCGATGATCAGAGGGAAGTGTTTTTTCCAGAAGCTCATCTGACAAGTATAGCAGGCACGAGGCAGATACAGTATGATAGAGAGTATGTGGAAGAAGCTAGGATTGTTATTCGGAGTCACCCTCGTATCGCTGGGGATATTCTGGGCGCCGTTTCTACTGCGGATAGATAAGTTCTGGGGGATTGAGTTTCCTTCGACAGGCTCAGGACAAGCCGGAATGCAGACGATAGTGCAAAACTTTGATGGTCTTAATTATCTGGTTGTAGCCAAGAGCCTGTACAACCCAGAGTTGATAGGAGAGATTAACAAGAGTTTTCTCACTGGGAATGACCCCCTCTACTTCACGGCACACTACCCAGGTTTACCGATCCTAATCAGATTGCTAGATAATTTCATGACTGGTCCACAATCTGTGTTAGTAGCGATTATGATCTCCAATATAGTGCTAGTAACTGGGATATACCTACTATACCTAGCATTTGCCAAGAACAAGAAACATGCAGTGACTCTGGCGATGATTGCGATGTTCTTGCCTGCGAGAATGCTATCTGACAGAGTCGTGGGGAGCAATGAGCCACTATTCATGGGGCTAGTTTTCTTGTCGCTATACTTGGCGAGCAAGAAGAAGTATTGGTGGTCGGCGATTATTGGTAGCATGTCTATTATTACGAGAAGTCCAGGAATATTACTGTTTGGAGGATACGCTATAGCTGCGCTAAGTAACATAAGAACTGATAAGCGTAACAACATACAAACATACTTACCCTACCTGCTGATGCCACTGACCTTGATTGCTATCTGGGCATTTTATGGATATCAACACTCGAACTTGCTAGCTTACTTCCAGTCAACAGTGAGCCTGAATATCCAGTTCCCACCCTTCTTGGTGTTTGGGACTACTCAGGAATGGATCACGGGGATGTGGAGGGAAGAGATCGTGTATATATATCTGTTATTTGGATTAGGGCTTATGTCACTCGGGAAGAGATTCGCCGCGAAGCTGAGTATGGCCAAGATTGCCACTCTGAGTTATGCCACCCTCTACTTGGGGTCGATCTTCTTTGTTTCCCATCGAGATGTAGCAAGATACTCATTGCCGATTGCGCCACTAGTCATCCTTGGGTTTGAGCAATATCTAGAGAATGTCTGGGTACGCAGATTCCTCCTAATCCTACTGATCCCAATCTACCTACTGGGTTGGCAGTTTGTGATGCAGAATGTGCAACCAGTCGCTGACTGGAGTGGGTTGTTGTAGAAAGATAGTGAAGTTGAATGGGGGTACAAGTTGTACCCCCCTTGAAATGATTACTCCATCAACTGACAATCTTTTTCTGGATTCCACCCACCTAACTCGAGGCTATCTATAATAATATCGAGTGAATATGCTTCGTGCAATACATGAACTTTTGTAAATTCCATGGTTTGAAAAATTGCTGATTTTCTAATGTTTCCTCTATTGGGGGTAACTACCAACTCTATAGTAGTTAAACTATTTAGCTCATGCTGACATGCTAGTTCATGCAAACTCAAACCCGTGCTTCTCACCTTTCCCACTTGTATATTATGAACCCATCCATCCTGCTTCATATCCTGCCTAACTACATCCTTCTGAAAAATACTTGGACTAAGTGATTTGTGAAAAGCATAATATAGCGGAGCATCCTCGAAATCTTGGAACCAAATTGCATCATAATTATCTTCTTGTGAGATTGCATAATCAAAAATCTGAGAGGAATCATATCTCCAGAGAGATGGATCTTGTTTAGTATATACAGCATGATAATATATCAAAAACTGTGATGTCTGGAATAATGCAATACTCAATACTGCAAGACAAATCGCAATCTTTGATAATTTGTTTTTTATCATGCCAAAGAGATACCACCATCCGTAAGCTACAAGCAAAAATGCCATATAAATCCCGATAACATTACGATGAATCATGGGAGAACCTGCAATCGCAGCTGGCAAATTACCAAGCAAAATGACTACTAGAATAATCAATGCTTGACTGTCTTGATTCTTTTTTTTGCTGAACAATCTATTAAACACAACATACCAGCCAAAAAAGTAGAGTGGTACCAATATCCAGATGTATGGACCTGTATTCTTAGCGAGAATATCTGGTTGGGTTGGGTCCTTAAATAAGTAATTGGGGGATATCTGATAAAGCATTGATTCGCCAATATGCTCCAGTCTGGCGACTGGCTTGTTCCACCAGATTGAACACAGCTTGCCAGCAAGTATATTTTTGTTCGATGAGAGATAACACATAGACCGATTCTCGTTAATGTATAGAGAGTTTGCATAATCCTGTCCGATTGATTCTTGTCTAAGCCTAGTCAGGCCGTCCCTAGAAAAAGTTGTAAATAGAAGAGGAGTAACTAAAACAAAAAAGATAAGTCCTGCAAGTAGTATGCTTTTGGAGACTGTTTTATTCTTGTAAAATTCTGTAAGAAAAATATAAATAACCACAAGTGCGCTCGTAATCCTAATTGCCACATACCAATATCCTGATATTGCAAAAAATATAAAGGCAAAAAGCAAATAATTACTCGCTTTGTTCTGGTAATGCCTAAAAACATTGAGTAACCCCATGGAGAAGAAAAGCAAACCAATGGTTGGCTCATAAAATAGCCTGCTAATTCCATAAAACCATGGACTAAGTGAAAATAAGAGTGTGAGAGTAAGATTGGTTTTTGTTGATTTGTGGAGAGTCTGTAGAGTTGCAAAAAGGATGGGCAAGATAAGAAGGCCTGCAATAGCAGATGGGAGTCTCGTAGATGTTGTATTGAGGCCAATAGAATGCACAAATGGAATCATGGCGTAGGAAAGTGCAGCTGGCTTGTAATCACCGAATGATTTGAGAGTAATCGGCCACGCATTTCCCCACTGATCCTTACCCGTTTTGAGCAGGGAGTATGCATCATACCCATAACTAGCTTCGTCGATGTTGAGTCCTTGTGGTACTGAGCCTAGTTTGTAAAATCTAAGAAAAATACTTATCAGAATTAGGGTGACTAGAAGAATCTTGACAAGCTTGTCAAACATGAGCTATTTTTTCTTCCAGATAATCTTTGAGTAGGCAAAGAAGTTCCAGAACATTCCGACCAGAATACCGGTGACGGCAAACATCGTGCCGGTGTCAACTGCGAACTTGATAATAGGAAGTGTGAAGAGACTGTAGAGACCAATAAACCTCTCACCAAGAATAGCGATCACTTGCTGGATCAAGATCGAACCACCTGAGGCGAGGTTGAAGGCCACGAACTTACCAGGGACTTGCTTAGCCTTGAGCTTGCGATCTGCAAAAGTCCAGAGATTGCTAAAAATAAAGTTACTGATAATGGCAGTCTCGATAGCGAGGAAGAAGGCCACTTGGAATGGCATGAGAGAGCGATAGATCTGCAAGAAGGCGATCTGGATGAGCGCACCGATACCTCCTGTGACTGCAAACTTGAAAAGTCTGTGATTGATAATCTCCTGGATTCTTACTTTCATAATGTACCTCAGTGTATTAAATATATATTCTGCACCTAATTTGGACTCGCCGTGAGTACGGTCAACAAAATGAAATGGAACCTCACCCACCTTGAAACCTGCTTGGATCGATTTGACGAGAAAGCCGATCTGATAAGTGTACCCGTTAAAAGCAGAGTGGGAGAGAGTGGGAGAGATCTTTTCAACAACGCGTCTCGTGATCGCGCGATATCCTGTGGTCCAGTCGTGAATGGCGAAGTTGAGCATCGTTGTGCGAATAAAGATGTTCCCGGCATAACTCAAAAACTTGCGATGAAGCGGCCAGTTACTGGGAATCCCACCCCCTGCAAGATAGCGTGCACCCAGGACTAGATCTGCCCCGTTTTCTATCTCTTTCAGGAAAAGAGGGATCTTTGTGGGGTCATGGGAAAGATCAGCGTCAAACTGGAAGATGATGTCAGGGTTAAATTTATCAAGTGCGTAGCGCATGCCTTTTTTGTATGCTGCTCCCAGCCCACCTTTGCGCTTATTTTTGAGGATTTTGACAAAGGGATGAGACTTGATGATTCTAGCAATCTCTTTGGCTGTGCCGTCAGGTGAGTTATCATCAACAAAGAGAATGATGAAATTATAATTTGTGAGACCACGCTTAACTTGTGCGATGGATTTGACGACTGATGAGATATTACCGATCTCATTATAGGTGGGGATGATAATGACTACTTTTTGCTTAGAGATCTTTTTTTCCATATGAGTTGATCATTAATTTTAGACCATCTCTAAGTGAGATAGCTGGTTTCCAGTTTAGCAGATTACGAGCCTTTGTGATATCTGGTTTTCTGCGAGTTGGGTCATCAGCGAGTGCTTCGATTACCTCAACATTTAGCTTGTTGCCAACCAAGTCCTCTACTACCCTAACAGTCTCTGCAACAGAGTACTCTTCTGGATTACCTAGATTAATAACTTCGCCAATGG
>Ga0233431_1000457_pt1 | contig 90159 bp, 77 predicted proteins | sample SI_118_April2016_FD_179867 | JGI IMG/M metagenome (GOLD analysis project Ga0233431, IMG submission 179867) | Seawater microbial communities from Saanich Inlet, British Columbia, Canada - SI_118_April2016_200_MG | ecosystem: Environmental > Aquatic > Marine > Inlet | place: Canada: British... | reverse complement strand
TTCTATAAGTTTTTTCATGGGTCACCTCTTTCGTTTTTGGATGGTGTTTGATTCCTCCATCTATTTTACAAAAGAGGCGACTCAGAGTCATGTCAGAATTTTGGGTTGCGGGCATAGCCCGCCTTAGGGGACCATATTGTTCCTAAATTATTTAATAATGATTTCAATAGTTTAAATTTAGGGAAAAACCCATTTTCCGTATTTATCATTTTCCGAAATGATTCATTAATAATATCAAATAGTTAAATTTAGGAACGCTGTTATTTTCCGTAATGTTCCGTATTATGTATTTTCCGTAATTAAACTTGAAATCAGTTCATCAAGTGAGACACATTTCAAGACGTTTTTAGGTCTTCCAACTCCATCTTTTTGGATTTCCACAATGGTCAAAAGCCCCTTTTGAATCATGTCATCTATAAGTTTGCCAAGGTATTTACCGTTGACGGTCACCCCGTTCTCGAACATGATTTCTGCAATTACGCCCCCACCGCTCACTCCCTTTACAATGTCATTCCTGCTAAACTCTGAATCATGGTCCTTAATAGCCTGAAGAAAAACTTCCACGGATTTTTCCCGAAGTTTCTCCATTGTATTGTCAAACGAAAGAACCCCGTTTTCATCCCGTTTGAAAAGTAGATTACGTTTCAGTTTCGGCCCGTAATTGATCTTCGTCACATCTACCTCGATATAATTTCTGAAGTCATCACCCACACAGTATTGCTTGGCAGAATCCTTATCCAGTGTCCTTAACCCCATAGACCACCGGCAGCCGTCCACGACCGAGGACGCACCTCGCCCCATGTGTTGGTCCATATCCTTCCCAGATGCGGCTTTATTTGCGTGATGACAAAAAAGAATGGTTATATTAAATTCTTGTGACAACTCTTCCATAGCTCGTATAAATATGGTTCCAGCGGTATTATCGTTCTCAGGAAGGTCAGTAAGGCGGCTTTTCGGATCTAATACCAGTAGGTCCATAGGCATATGGTTCTTAATTGTTTCTTTAAGCCAGTCAAACCATATTGTTTTTTTGACTTCTCCATCCACGATTCCAAGGATTGGACCCATCTTTCCAACTGTGCTTGCAATATGAAATTTAGGTGGCAACCTTCCTGTCTTACCCGATATGTTCCACAGTCTACGTTTGATAATGTCCAGGCCATCCTCGGCACATATCATCAAGACCTCATGACCATCTGGGTTCCCTGCCTTAAACGGCCCGAAACTCTTCCCTGCGGCCAGGGCAATCCCCAACTGCATGGTAAAGAATCCCTTCCCTACGCCACCCGCTCCCGTGAAATCACCCACCATCGGTTTTTCTACGATGCACCTATCTCCCACTTTAACAATGGCGTAAGGCTCAGGAGGTTCATCAAAATGCTCGAAGGTCGTTTGTTCTTTGGTGAGCGGTGGGAACTTCAAAAATCTTTCATCAGGAGCGTGTTGCGCTTCTTCCATCAAAACAACTAACTTCTCAGCAGCTTCGGAAGTATCATTGAACCCATGCACCCAATCGGAAAAATCCTTGCCGTGATTAGGCAGTACAGGCCCCAGGTCAGGCAGATTAATTATTTTGATTTCTTTTGCGGTATCTTTTAACTGTGCGGCCACATCAGAGGCGTGTTTTTGTCCCGGCTCATCGTTATCAGTAACAATAAAAACCTTTTTACCTTCTAAATATTGGTTGTATTCTGAATTCCAATTCCCGGCCCCCATAGGGTTACAGGTAGCCACAAATCCCATTTTTACAGCATGGTCAACGTCTTTTTCACCCTCAAAAATCAGGATGTCATCAGCCTTTAAAACATCCGGTAGGTTATAAATAACCCTTCTGACCCCTTGAAGGTTAGGAACCCATTTACCATTTTCATAATGCCCCTGCCTGAATGTTTTTGGTTCATATCGCACTGCCTGAAAAAGAATCTCTCCATTTTCATCTGTGTAATCATAGCGGCAAATTTCAGTGCCTAGTTTCTTTCCATTTCCGTTCCCACCATTCACCCCGGCCATAGCAGCCAGTTCTTTGATAGCAGTTTTGAAGTCACACCCTTTGATGTCTTGATAGAATTTGAAAACATCACCGCTTGCACCGCATGATTTACAATCATACAAGCCAGTATGGACGTTAATACAAAGTGATGGGTTTTTTTCGTTATGGAAACAACAGAGGCAGGATGTTTCGCCGTTGGCCCTTACGGGTCCCATTTTTTCTACATTGGATTGAAAGAAGGATTGAAGGTCTAGCTTGTTTAGGATTTCTTGTTTGTCTATTCGGTCCATCACACGCCCCTCCTATCAAGCGGTAGTTTTCCCTTTCTGATAGGTTCGGGCTCAGCTTCATCGTAGGGCTCGGAAAACTCCACCCATGTATAGAACATGGCCCCTTTGCGTATTGCGTCTTGTCGGGCCTCTGGCGTGTTCTCAATGACTTTCCATTTTCGGTCCTTTGGCTCTTCTTTCCAGTAAACGTATGACTTGACATCGGAGTCATTTTCTGTTAGATTATTTTTCATCGTTGATTTTCTCGGTTGTTTTGACCTTTACGGCACCCCGGTTGCCCCCGGCGTACATCTTCAACCGTAAATGAGAGACCCCCCGCCATCAGGTCGGCCCGATACATCCTCACGGCTTCATCAGCCGGTAGGTTCTCAGTCACCTTGTAGGGATTGCCCCACCTTGATGCCCTGTCCACAATTACAGTGTTGTCCGGCTTCCTCCATCCTTTTGCCCTTTTCCTTTGGATTCTCTTTGGCTCCACCTGTCATCACCTCATTGGCCCTCTCCAGGCTCCGCACCCGGAAGGGCCTTTTCATTTATCGCTGTCATAATTCAATCAGCCCCTCAAAATCTTCCCGGAACATTCGCATCAGTTCACTTTCATCCTTCACGTAGGCCATGGTCAGACTGTAAAGTCCCAATTCCAATAAAATGCTTTTGATCACTGCTTCATCGCTCATTGGATCATCCCCTCCTCTGATTGCTTACCCTGTCCCGAAGCCAATTTATTAGGCTATGAACGGGATAGCCGACTTTGCGGCCGCAGGTGATCCGCTCACAGCCCAGGCCCAAGCTGTCCAAGTTCGCTTGATATTTTGAGCTAATCAGCCCACCCGTAAAGTTTGAAATCTCCGTCCTTGCCACAACCGCCGATGGCCATTTTTCCGCCATTTCGTCAAACACATCTTTTTTCATCTTCTCCCTCCTTATCCATAATTTTTCTGGTCAAAAAGCTCCTCCTGATCCACATCCAAGAAATCAGCAATCCTCTCCCGCATCTCCGCCGTGGTCATGTTGTACCTGGCAGCCTTGGAGATAAGACCTTCATCGATCTCAGTTCCCCAAGATAATTGACGCTGCGTCATCCCCCGCTTGAAGAGGATCGTTTTCAATTTCATGTTTGGTCCTCGGTTCATCTTCTCACCCCCTTTCGAAATTATTGTTTGAAGCTATAGGACAAGAAAGCCTTCTACCCCTAAGAGAGTGAAAAACGGCTTCACAAAATGTGAAAAATAGCTTCACAAATAAAAAAAGCGCCTCCGCATCGCGAAGAGCGCCTTTTAAAAATTCAAATGGATTTTTTTATTTTGTCAGGGGGTGAGCTTCCAGGGTATAGATTTTAGTGGGCTATACCTACATGAAATACCAGTTTTAATATTAGGATCTGAAAGCTGCTCATACGCTTTTGGGCATTCCTTCTGGATTTTTTCTAAGGCCGATTTTATTGCCTTTTGAACAGTCTGCCGAGCCTTATCCACGCTGCTACTTTGAAAACCGCGCCCTTCTTCTTGAAGTTGTTTAGAAATATGATTGATTTTTTCCTGAATATCTTCTTGTTTTTCAAGATCCTCTTCTTCGGAAAGCTTCTCTTCGAGCAATCCAAGACCCTTATAATACGCGGTTTTACTTATGTGGTCATTTTTGGCTTGAAATGTATTCTTCTGTTCATCTTTCAATTCCGGTGGAACTTCGCCGAGGTGATAGACCTCTAAAGAGTTTAATTCTTTATGTTCATGTTGAAGTAAGAAATGAATATACTTTAGGCCATCGCTGTGGAGAAAATCCATTTCTCGGCCTATTTCCCCAATCTTCCATATTTCCCCATTTCTGAAAAAGCTTAGTCCATGCGGTGGACTTTGGGGTGATGCCTCCTTTTTGTCCACATGATCGGTTCCTAATTCCCAAGAAGTACTCTTCAGCTCGATAGCTTTACGCAATTTATAAGGAACCTCTATTCTTCCTTTCTCAGCCCATTCTAAAACGCTTTTAGGATCTAACCCGCCCTCTTTGGTTACTGTTTTTATAGCGCCAGTGTCGCGAGCTCTGGTAAACAATCTCCTGTATTGCCTAAGAGTCACTTCCTCATCATACTCAAGGTAGCCATGCGTCTCTTGATCAATACTACTTAAGAGCCAAGCTGCTTCATTAGCAGTCCAATAATCAACATCAGCCCAATGATGGTAATCGACATCTAAATCGCCTTCAAAGATCCGTACATCGTACAATAATAATAATACTTTTTTCAGATCGTCGCAGAATTTTGCTCGGCACCCCTCTTTCCTGACTAATTTTAGATTTTCTTCGCTTCTTAACCGTTCGTGAAATGGGGATAAGTCTATTCCTTTTGTATATTTTCCTTCTTCATCAACGGAGTAACCTGGCACAGAATGCGTTAACATGTCGATATATTCGGAAATATCACTATTACCCGGATCATCAAAGTACTTCTGTTTCTTTAAAACCTCATAAAGACTAATCCACCGTTTTTCATTTGCGTTCTCATGTTCATTCATTTTCCCGCCTCCTGACACGGCCTGGTATTAATCCGGGGAAAGCGGCCCAGGAAAGCCGCCTTGTCGGGGTCGACACCCTATCCCCGGAAACTGCTATGCTATTCTTTCCCGTTTACCTGTAATGGGATCACATCCGCCTGTTTTTTCTCCTGGGCCTTTTCTTCAGTTGCCCGCTCCATCCTCTTAACCGCCGATTGTAAAGACACATTGGAAACGTGGCTGTAACGCTCTGTCATGGCCAATGTGCTATGGCCCAACAATTCTTTGACTGTGTATAAGTCCGTTCCGTTCTCCACCAACCTAGACGCGAATGTATGCCGCAGGGAATGAAACGTGGCCCTATTCCGTGGATCTGTGATACCAGCATTCAAGCCCAGGGATGAAATGACCCTTTCCACTGTCTTGCTGATCTGCCCTATCCTACCCCCTGTCTTTGAAGGAAACACAAAACCACCATCCCCAGGGAGGCCCTGGAGCATAGATTTTACACGCTCCGTCATATACGCCACCCTGTTTCCGGCCTTGGCATCCACAACCCGGATCTGGCCCGCAGTCATATCAACATTTTCCCACAAGAGACTGAATACCTCCCCGGCCCGCATCCCTGTATCAAGAGACAATAACGCTATATCGGACACCTGTGGTGATGTTTCCCGCAGCTTGGCAATAAGGGTTTCACATTCATCATGTGTTAAAAAACGCATCCGCCGATTGTCGAAACGCCCGGCCTTTACACTCCGCCCCGGCCAATCACCTTTTACAATGTCGTTATTCCGGGCATGGTTCCACACTTGCCGCGCCAATGCCAAAACAGCTTGAATGGTTCTGGGCGCCTTTTTAGCCTTTATCATGGCCCGCTTGACTTTCTCAATGTGTAAGGGCCTTATGTCAATCAACCTGATCCGGCCAATGTTGGGCTTCAACCATACTCTGAAATATGATCCCTCTTGTTTCCATGTATTGTGTTTCTTCGATACCGCCGCCGCTGGATAATATGTCACCATGAAGTATTCCCCAAAAGTAAGGGCCTGTTTTTCTTCCGAAGCCCTGGCCTGATCCTCTTCTTTCTTCTGGATCTCCGCCAATTCTCTTTCCTCTTTTATTGTAGTCGGACCCGATCCTTTACGCGCGTTTTCCTTCAACTTGGCCAACTCACCCATGCAATATTCCAAGAAAGGTTTTTTTGATCCCTTCCGGCCCGCAGCCACCGCCCTTGCTTTTTCACCGGCCACCCATTCAGATTCCCACCCAAAGGAAACACTCGTTTCTTTTTTGTTGACCCTGTAACGACCCCGGAAATACCGATCAAAACGAACGCCATGCTTTCTTGTTGGATGATTCCGGCATTCAAGACCCTTACCAATTCTTTGCCATTCCATCTTTTCCATGATTCGTTCTCCTGTGGAAGTTTGGTACGCTCCTGGTACGCTTTCGATGCTGAAACAGTAGGTTCCTAGATGTTCCCAATGGAAGGTATTATAGAGATAAGCGTTTGATATGTAAAGCGGATAATGATGTTTAGGGCAACTGTGGGAAATGATAAAAAAAAGACTCTTAATCAATTGGTCGGAGGTTCGAACCCTCTCAGGCCTACCAGAAAAAATAAGCACTTGCGGCATTTCGCTGAAAGTGCTTTTTTCGTTCAAGCTCGGATTTGTACGGTCTTTGTATGAGGGAGGACACACAAGGAGACAAAATATGCGCAGTTTTCTTTTATCCTTTATTCTCTTCTGCCTGATTATTCTCTTGTCAGGGTGTTCTGCCGGAAATCCCATTCAATTATACCAGATCGACAGTGGCAGAGCCATAAAGATGAAACCTGGAGACACATTGGAAATTGTGCTGAACGCCAACCCAACCACAGGTTACCAGTGGAAAGCCCTGCCGTGGGATACGAAGATTATTGAACAGATTGATAAACCGGTTTATAAATCCAGGTCAGAAGCGATAGGTTCCGGTGGTGAATTAACGTTCTATTTCAAGGCCCTTTCTACGGGCCAGACACCACTCGAATTCATTTATTTCAGAGCCTTTGAAAAAGACGTCCCACCCATAAAATCATTCAAAGTGACCATTGTGGTCTCATAAGAAGTCTCCAGGGCCGTCACTCCCGGGACATAAGCCCCTTTTCCTGCAAAAACGTAAAGATGGCTTCGACAGTGTCGTCAGGCCGTTCCATGGGCACAAAATGGCTGGTCCCGTCAAAGCGCCTGACAACCGCATGGGGTGCCTTTACCTGAAACCGTTTCACTGCGGGGGCCAAAAACGTATCCGAGGATGCACCATAAAGAACCAGGACGGGCTGGCGGATCTGCGGGATATACCGCCAGATATCGTGGGAACAGACTGCAAAGCAACGTGACTCCCATTCCGGCGTACAGCACAGCCGGATACCCCCGTTGTCTGAAGGCGCGGTTCCATCCTTGATGTAGCCTTCAAGGAACCCCCTCTCCCATGATCTGAACGGGTGCTTTTCCTTGTAGGTATTCAGGAGGGTCTCCGTGTCAGGCCAGAATGGATTCCTTCTGGCTGCCCGGGCCGCAATAGGGACACGTCTGGCAAAACCCGTTTTTTTGGCTAAATACCACCACCACATCCATGAGAAGGGGAGGATGGTCGGATCGATGAGAATAAGGGCGCGGATCATGTCAGGTCGTTTGACGGCCAGAAGCAGGCTGGCTGCGGCCCCGCGGGAATGACCTATGGCAATCACCGGTTCTCTGAGATGTTTGAAAAATTGCGCCAGGTCTTCAGCAAAGACATCCCAGTTTTCCAGGTTTCGAGGATCCGCCTCCGCAGTTGTCCTCCCGTGCCCCCTGTCGTCCATGCCAAGCACCCTGAGTCTGTGGCACAATTTCTCTGCAATCGGGGTATAGGTTCCTGCACAAAATCCGGTGGCATGGGAGAAGTGTGCCAGGGGTCCCGAACCTCCCCAGTCAATATAATTAAAATCGCCGTCCGGGCCTTTTAAGGTATGGTAGGTTTGCATTATGTTTCCCGTGATCCGTCCTGTTTGATTCTTTTTCCTGAGGGCTTTTAGAGTATTCCGCATAATGCCCCCATGCTTCTTGACAAGCAAGTCTTTTTCGTAACATAGTGACACCCATAAATGGGGTGCATTCAGCGGCTGATCGAAAATCCAATATCCGAGGAGGTGCAATGTTAAAGAAAGCCATTATCGTCCTGCTGATCGGCTTGTCGATCTTTGCCGTAATGCATTTTATCTCTTCACAAACGCGACTTTTCCTGGGGATCGAACGAAATCTGCTAAACGGCCTTTTTTTCCTGCGGGAGCCCGATGTTCATGAACCCAACCCACTGGTATCTCAGGAGGTCGTCCTCCTGGGATTTGATGAAGATGCCATTGCATACATTGGGAAATGGCCCTGGAAACGCGACGTCCACGCGCAAATGCTGAACAACCTGGAGAAGTATTCGCCAAGAACCATCATGTTTGATGTGGTCTTTATCAAGAATGAAACCATTCCCCCGTTTTTATCAAAAAAATTGACACCTGAGCCGAACCTTCTGCTCAAAGTGGAAAAAGCCTTCAATGAAATGGACCGGGCGTTCTCTGAAGCGCTTGAAAAATACGATAATGTGTTTCTGGACGTCCAGCTGGTGGAACACCCCAGGCCTGATCTTCCCAAAGCCTACCTGAGCCGCATCCTTTTTAACGAGCAAATCTTAAAGGACTATTCGCTTCCTCTCAAAAACAACCGAAGCCTCCTGATGTTTCATTCTCTCGAACCTGTTTTGAGCGAATTCATCTCCAGTGCCCACCCGGCCATTGTCAACGTGCTTCCGGACGATGACGATGTAACCCGCATGTTCCCACTTTACTACACCTACAAAATGAGTGACCGAACAATCCGGAACGTGTTTACAGCGACCCTTGTCCTGGTCCAGCGATATTATCGTGTAAACAATGAAAATGTTTCCATCACACACGATAAAGTTGTTCTTTCCGCGGCTAAGATACCGACCCTGGACCCAATAACGCACCAGCTGGAGGTGTTCGAAAAAGAGTTTAAATGGTTAAAACACAAGATTTTGAACCCGGTTCCGCCCAAAGGCTATCCATACAACCGGAATCTGTTCCGATTGCTGCTGAATCGGCTGAAAATGGAAACCGAACCTGATGTGAAAACACCCCCTTTTCCCATCCATTTGCTCAAGAAAACCGGGGGGTTTGAGATTCTGGACGGTTGGGAAATTCTTGATGCAGCACAAAAGGGTGCAGCAGTAAAAATTCAGATGGTTATTTACGAAGAAGGGACCATTGAAATCAAAACCCCGGTGCCGGGGTTCAGCTATATCAATTATGCGGCCACGGAAAAGCGTTATTCCATGGACAATGAAACCGGGGTGCCCAAAATGTTCAACACGGTGCCCACAAAGAGCTACGGCGAAGTCTACTCAATGGATCCCCTGCCTGAAATCCCGTTGATGGATGCCTCGGGTCGGATCAAAGAGGGGTATGACACACGCGCGCTTGAAAAATGGTTTATCGCCTTTTGTGAAAAACAGTCCTATCAAGCCTACAATCAGGCCGCTCAAGACCTGGGAGATGAGGCCCAGGACGAGGTTCGCTTGCAGGAATATTTGAATCACCATTCTGAAAAAGGAAAATATTTTTTTTATTCATATTATTTCATGAATGCTGATGCACCGCCCGGTATGCTGCGACCCCTGATAGACCAGTACCCTGATTTCGGCGCGGAGGCAGGACAGGACCGGGAAGATTTTCTAAGTGACCGGCTGGTGATCCAGGACCTCATGAATGTAACCATGGTGCAGTTTCAGCAATATTACAATAAATTTGTTTTTGCGGGGGCAACAGCACGGATCCTGGGAGATATTCAGCAGACACCCTACGGCGCCATGAATGGCGTTAACACGCTGATTAACTCATTTAATACGGTTATTACCCGAAACGAGCTGACCCTGTCTGACCATGTCCCCAATTTTGACTTGTTCCTACTCCTGGGGATTTGCCTTTTTTGCTGCTTTGTTTACGGATTTTCCAGTATTCGCATCAGCAGTGTTATCTTCATCTTACTCCTTCTGGGTACCCTGATTTCCAGCTTTGCTCTTTTCAGCATAAATAATCTGGTCTTGACCACCATGCCTCTGGTGTTTTCCAACATCTTGATTTTCGGCGGCATTATCGTGCTCAAGGTTTTAACGGAACAAAAAGACAAGAAATTTTTGAAAACGACTTTTTCCAGCTACCTTGCGCCTGAAATTATCGATGAAATGTACCGGAACAAGACCATGCCGACCCTGGGCGGAGAAGCCAGACCCATTACCGCCTATTTCACCGATATTCAAAGCTTTTCCACCTTTTCCGAAAAATTGACGGCCAACCAGCTGGTGGAGCTGATCAACGAGTACCTCTCCGCCATGACGGATATTCTCATCAACGAAATGGGAACCCTTGACAAATACGAAGGGGATGCCATTATTGCTTTTTTCGGAGCACCCATGGAAGTTCCCGACCACACCCTCAGGGCGTGCCGTGTGGCTGTTTCCATGCAGGAAGCACTCACGGGCCTGTGTGAAAAGTGGGGAAAGGAAAAACAGGATCCCCATGATCCGAACCGCAATACCAAAAGCCTTGAGGCCACAGAGTGGAAACCGGGTGATAAATGGCCGTTAATCGTTCATTCCATGAAGATGCGCGTGGGGATCAATACGGGTGAAATCGTGGTGGGAAATATGGGAAGCGCCATGCGGATGAACTACACCATGATGGGAGATCCCGTGAACCTGGCAGCAAGGCTGGAGGAAGCCGGAAAGCAGTACGGCGTTTACATCCTGGTCAGCGAAGAAACCCTGAAGTGGGAAATTACCGATGACAATGGCGACACAAAACAGGTGTTTGACATGGTTGAGGTTCGCTTTATTGACACCATCGCCGTGGTGGGAAAATCCGAACCGGTTCGCGTCTATGAGCTCTGTGCCATGAAAGGCGACTTGACCGCCAAGGAAAAAGATTTAATTAAACTGTTTGATCGGGGAATGGACCATTACCTCAAGATGGAATGGGACCGGGCCATGGCGGTTTTTGAAAAAGCGGCTGAAATTGAACGGGTCCCCGATGGGAAAACCACTCCGAGCCACGTTTACATGGATCGATGCCAGGGCTGTAAAGTAAATCCACCGGTAGCGTCCGGTGAGATATGGGACGGTGTTTGCCGTTTGACAAAAAAATAGACCCTTCCCATCAATTTTTCCGTGATTTACGTGGATTGATGTTTTAATGTGGGATCCATGTAGGGGCGAAAAATTTTTCGCCCCTACAAAAACATGAATAAGAGAGAGGAACAAAATGAAATCAAACCATTTGAAATTGTTGTTTTTATGTATCACAATCTTGCTTTTTGCCACAGTATCCACATCTTTTTCCGGGGTTAATATGGACCTCCAGCACAAGCTGACAATGGACAATCCGCCTCTGGATGTGGTGGCAACGCCGGACGGAAAATATATATTTGTGTTGACGGACAAAGGAAACATTTCCGTGTTTGATCAAAACGGTGTTCTGCAAAATAAATTCCATGTGGGGGATCAAGTGGATCAAATCAAAATGGATCCACAAGGGAATCGGCTTTTCATCACCAGCCGCTCGGAAAAAACAATCCGGATTCTTGCCCTGGACTTTTTTGTGGAGATCAACACGGCGGATGCGCCATTCAAAGGTCCCCGGAATGCACCGGTGGTTTTCGCTGTTTTCAGCGATTTCCAGTGACCTTATTGTGCCAGGCTGGTCCCTGAACTTGAGCAGTTGCTCAAGCAATACCCGAAATCGGTAAAGGTTGTTTTCAAGAATTTCCCCCTGAGCAATCACAAGTTCGCCCGAAAGGCGGCGGCAGCAGCCCTTGCTGCGGAGCGCCAGGGCAAATTCTGGGAATTCCATGACGAATTGTTTAAACACTACAGGAACCTTAACGACAAAAAAATCCTTGGCATCGCTCAGAAAATGGGGCTGGACGAAGCCCAGTTCAACAAAGACCGTCAGGATCCGGAAATTCTGGGAATAATCAATCTGGACTATGAAGAAGGGCAGAAGATCGAGGTAAAAGGCATACCGGCGGTTTTCATGAACGGCAGACGTATAAAGAACCGGGACATGAAAAATCTCAAGGACATGGTCGAAAAGCAATTGGAAAAGACCCGATAGATGTCATTCATTCGCCAACACCCTCAATTCCCATTTTGGAAAATTCCTTCAAAATGCAATCCTCCCAGCCCTTGTTGGCTTTCGGGTTGGCCGGGCTGGGGTGCGTAATTCGGCCCACGGTTACATCAAGCCCCCCCAGAGCTGTCTTTGCCCGATCTGCAGCGAATGCGCCTATCCCCACCACATGGCGGGGCTGAAGATACATTACCGTTTCACGCAATGCCTGATCGCAGGGGGCAAGCAGGGGTTTTCGTTCGGCCACGGGAAGCTGGTTCGGCGTTCGATTCCGGCCGCTTTCCTCCAGAAACATAAGGGGGCAGTAATTGGCCACAAAAAAACGGCTGAAAAAGTTTTCAGGCGTACCGAACGTCCTTTCAGCCCAGCCCCAGAGCCGCTTTCCACTGACTTCACGCCTTTTGCATAAAAATCCTTCCACAGGCCGTTTGGGATGAAACCTCCCCGGCACGCCGTGGTGTGGCTGTATTCCCATCCAATCCCTTACGGCAGAGATTTCACCAAACGGGATACCGGTCTGGATCATGCCCCATGGGCCCGGGTTCATCCCCAACAGAAGCACCTCTTTCCGTCTTCCCCCATATCTCTTGAGATATTCATCATAGGCTGATCTGGCGTATTTGAGGGGGTTGTAAATGTGGGTCACCGGGTGGCTGAATTCAAGCGATTCCAGTGATTTCAAAAGATCGTCGGTTGTTTTAAACAGATTCTGCATAGTTGCTCCTTGACCCGTCAAATAAGGTTATCTCAAGAATATTATTTTCTCATCACAATCATTGACATCAGTCTCCTAAACCGGTATTTGTGATAGACAGTTTTAACTCATTTTCAACCCATCTCGTTTATATTATCGTTTATTGTCATTTCATTCAAGGAAAGGAGAAAACCATGAAAGCCATCATATCAAGTCAGTGCATGGGAGATCGGAATTGCAACGACCTTTGTCCACAGGTATTTGAATACGATGAAAACGAATTGAAATCAATCGTGAAATTTGACGAAATCCCAGAGCAGTATAAAGAGATTGTCCGGCGTGCGGCCCAGGAATGCGGTGCTGAGGCCATTGAAATCATTGAGTAGGGGCGAAAGACCCAATTTTGAACTGGGCGCCCGTACAAGGAGAAAACCATGGCATACGAGCATGGAGGAGATTCAGGCTTTTTTAAGGGCTTCCTGTTCGGCGGTCTTATCGGTGCGGTGGCCGCACTGCTGCTTGCCCCCAAAACAGGCAGGGAAATGCGTGAAGACATTTCCAGACGAAGCCGGGAATTGAAAGATGATGTTGAATTGACACTGGAGCAAGCCGTGAAAAAGGCCGAGGACATTCTCGCTGAAAGCCGGAAAAGACTGGAAAATTTCAAGAACGAGGCAAAAGCAAGCCTGGAGGATTTGGAAGAAAAAGCCGCATCGAAATATACGATAGGAAAAGACGCCATAAAAGACGAAAAAGGCCGCATTAAGGAAGCGATCAACGCCGGTGTGGCCGCCTACAAGGATGAGAAAGAACCGAAATCCTGACCAAAACTTGAACAGGTGTCAAGATTATGGATATTTCCACCAGCGTTATGTTGATTGCCGGGTTGCTTCTGCTGAGTACCATTCTCCTGATGGTATTTCTGGTCAAAGCTTTCAAAGCCTTTTCAGAAGCACAAAGATTCTTTGAAACGGCCCGGCTGCAACTGACGCCCATCAGCCATGATGTGACCCGGATTACCACTGAAGTGAGAGGAATACTCACATCCGTTCAAAAGGATCTGGACAAGGTCGGCGACAGCCTGGATCATGTCAGAGACACCACACGCAATTTGAAAGAATTCGAATACATGATTCAGGAACGGATTCAGGAACCGCTCCTGGAAATAACAACCCTTTTATCGGCTCTGATAAAGGGGGGACGGGTTTTCTGGCAGACCCTGTTCCGAAAATGATTTTCTCTCATAAAAACAGCGGTGTACTCAGATACCGCTCTCCCGTGCTGGGCAGGATGACGACAATGGTTTTGCCTTCATTTTCAGGCTTTTCGGCTGCTGTAAGGGCCGCCCATACGGCTGCGCCTGACGAAATACCGCATAGAATCCCTTCCATTGACGCCATATTTCGAGCCGTCTCAAAGGCCTGATCATTGGTCACGGTGATAATTTCATCAATGATATTCGTATTGAGCACTTGAGGCACAAATCCCGCCCCGATCCCCTGAATTTTGTGGGGCCCCGGGTTTCCGCCTGAGAGTACCGGCGAATCGGCCGGTTCAACGGCGATGGATTTAAACCCTGGCTTTCGCGCCTTGATCACTTCGGAAACACCGGTAATGGTGCCCCCGGTCCCGACACCTGCAACGAGAAAATCCACCGCCCCTTCCGTATCCAGCCATATCTCTTCAGCCGTGGTTTTCCGGTGAATTTCAGGGTTGGCCGGATTGGAAAACTGGTCGGGCATATAAGCATTCGGGGTATCCGAAATAATTTCCATCGCCTTTTGAATGGCCCCTTTCATCCCTTCACCGCCCGGCGTCAGGACCAGCTCGGCCCCCAGGTGTGTTAACAGCTTCCGTCGTTCCAGGCTCATGGTCTCCGGCATGGTGAGGGTCAGCTTGTATTTTTTTTCAGCGCAGACAAACGCCAGCCCAATGCCCGTATTGCCGCTGGTCGGTTCCACAATCACCGTATCTTCCTTGATCAGCCCTTCCTTCTCGGCGGCTTCGATCATGGAAAGGGCAATGCGATCTTTGACGCTGCCGAGCGGGTTTCTGAATTCCAGTTTCACAAGAATTGTGGCCGACACCCCCCGGGCAAGGGCATCCAGGCGAATCAGTGGGGTAGATCCGATGGTGTTGGAACCATGAGAAAATATTCTTGTCATTTCAGCTCCTTTCATCTTTCGGAGAGTTCAGCGGTTTCGTTCCTTAAAAACCAGTTCGGGTTTTTTAGCGAAAACCAGGGTGTCGGGGGGAACCGACTCGGTGAGCCATACATTGCCGCCGATCACCGAACGAGCGCCGATGACCGTGTCGCCACCCAGAATAGTGCTGCCGGCGTATATGATCACATCGTCTTCAACGCTCGGATGGCGCTTGCGGCTGGTGAGCTGCGGTACCGCTTCTTTGGGGATGGACAGGGCTCCCAGAGTGACACCCTGGTAAAGCCGGACCCGATCGCCGATCTCGGACGTCTCTCCCACCACCACGCCCGTGCCGTGATCAATGAAAAAGCTCTCCCCGATATGGGCGCCAGGATGGATGTCGATGCCCGTGCGGCTATGGGCGTATTCGGTCATGATGCGGGGAATCAGGGGAATGCCCTGTTCAGAGAGCAGGTGGGCCATCCGGTAGACCGTAATGGCGTAAAGCCCCGGATAGCTGAATATGATCTCATCAAAACTCGCGGCCGCCGGGTCCCCTTCCCGCGCAGCACGAATGTCTTTGGCCAGCAAGGCTCGGATCTGAGACAACTGTTTGCCGAAATCGATGGCGGCTTCTTCGCCCCGCTCCTGGCAGAGGCTGCAGGGTTGTTCATAGCGAATGCAGTCGTGACGAACAGCCAGGGTAATCTGCTGGGAGAGGATCTCAAAAAATTCGGTGATTTCCTGGCCGAAATAGTAGCTTAAATTTACCTCATCCACCCGCTTCTGAATGAAATAACCCGGGTAGAGAATGCGAAAAGCCCGATGAAGAAGATCGATAATGGCTTCCCTGGAAGAGATGGGTTCCAATCCGATGTGATCGAAACAGTCCTCACGACTGCAGGACATGACCAGTTCATCCACAATACCGGGGATTTCACTCCGGAATTTCCGGGAGTTTTTTATCTCGATGTCGCATTGTTTTTCTTTCAGTTCAGGATCCACAGACCTTACACCTTTTCAAAAAAGCATCTTATCAGCACCGCAACTCTTGGCTTTTCCCTCCCAGAAGGGAGACATATTTCTCAGTTTTTCAATGATGGGGGGCATGGTTTCCACCACAAAATCAATCTCTTCCGCCGTGTTATAAATACTCAGGCTGAAACGGATGGAGCCGTGGGCCATGGTAAAGGGAACCCCCATGGCACGAAGCACATGGGAAGGCTGCAGGGATCCCGATGTGCAGGCGGAACCTGAAGAAGCGCAGATACCGTAGCCATCCATTTGAAGCAGAATCGCCTCCCCCTCAATGAATCCAAAACTGATGTTGCTGGTATTGGGCAGGCGTTCGGATTGCCCCCCGTTGACCTGAGTCTTGGGAACCCTGTTGAGAATTTCCCGCTCCAATTTGTCTCGAAGATCCTTCACCCGCGTATTTTCATCTTCCATGTTCGCCAATGCCAGTTGACAGGCTTTTCCCATGCCCATAACGCTGGCGGTGTTCTCCGTACCGCCCCGCCGCCCCATCTCCTGGTGACCACCGATAATGAAAGGGGAAAAGGGAACCCCTTTTTTGACATAGAGAATTCCCACGCCTTTGGGACCATGGAGCTTATGGCCTGACAGGGACAACATATCGATGCTGCTGCTTTTCATATTTATGGGAATTTTCCCCGCAACTTGAACCCCGTCCGAATGAAACAGGATCCCGCGTTCTTTGGCAAGGACAGCGGCTTCCTCCACGGGGAAAATAACACCCGTTTCGTTGTTGCCCCACATGATGCTGGCGATGGCCGTATCCGAAGTAAGGCTCTCCTCATAAGCCCCCATATCCAGGTTTCCTTGGCTATCCACTGGAATTTCCGTGACCCGGTATCCGTTACCGGCCAGATATTCGCAAAAAGATTTAATGGCCGGATGCTCCACGCGGCTGGTCACGATATGGCGTTTATCGGGGTTCAACTCCAGAGCGGACCGTATGGCGGCGTTGTCACTCTCCGACCCGCAACTGGTGAATAGGATTTCTTCCGGATCAACCCCAAGGAATTCGGCAACACTTTCACGGGCTTCACGGATCTTTTTGCCCACCTGCCCGCCAAATGTATGGGCGCTTGATGGGTTGCCGTATAACTCATGAAAATAGGGCATCATTTCTTCCAGCACTTCGGGGGCCACCTGCGTGGTGGCATTGTTATCGAGATAGATTGTTTTCATGACGTCACCTCCTCCACCACCAGGTCCGGCCACACCATCTCTTTGAGCTTCACTTCCACGAAATTCTTGAGGGTCAACTGTGAGGCTTTGCACACCGCACAACTCCCCTGCATCTTGACCAGCACCCGGTTGCCGATAACGTCCACCAGTTCAATGTTGCCACCATCCTGTTTCAGGGAAGGGCTGATTTCGTTTTGAATGGTTTCTTCGATTTTCTTTATTTTCTGCATATTGGAAAGTGGCGGCCGAGCTGGGGGTTTCTCCTCTCCACTGACCTTCCGGATGATATCTTTAATAGCGTCATGGCAGTTTTCACAACCACCCCCTGCTTTGGTGTAGTTGGTGACATCTTCAATGGTTGATAGATTGTTCTCCCTGACCGCCGTTTCGATTTCCATATCCGTAATACCAAAACATTCACAAACCACTTCCCCTTCTTTTTCCTCAATGGCTTCCCCTTTATAATGGGCAATGGCCTCGGTCAACGCCTGTTGGCCCAGAACGGAACAGTGCATTTTTTCCTTGGGAAGCCCGCCGAGGTAGTCTGCGATATCTTCGTTGCTGATTTTCTCGGCTTCTTCGATGGTTTTGCCCTTGATCATTTCCGTGAGGGCCGAAGAAGAGGCAATGGCGCTGGCACATCCGAATGTCTTAAATTTTGCATCGGCTATCTTGCCCGTCTCATCAGTTTTAAAGGTGAGCTTAAGGGCATCGCCGCAAGACATGGAACCAACCTCGGCAACGCCTTCTGCATCCTCTACCTCACCCACATTCCTTGGATTCATGAAATGTTCCTTGACCTTATCGGTGTATTCCCACATGGGTCCCTCCTTTGATTTAAGCAATAAAACAGCTGTCATTTCCCAGCTGCGGTCCTTTGATATGCTGATCGGATAATGACCACTTATGTTTCAAGTATAGCATGAAAAGCCTCTCCGCTCAATACCGAAACTGTCGTGATTACATCTCTTTCAATCCAAAGCAGAGTTTTCGAATCAGGTTCGCGGCAATCCTGTATGTTCTATCACCGGAGGGGACGGACGATGGATCAATTGCTCTGGGATTGAATTCCGTAAGGTCCATGCCGATCAGGTTCACGCCGCCGGATAACCGTTCGTGAAGCAGTTCGGATATTCGATAGATCTGTTTTTCGTTCAAGCCCCGACGGTTTGTGAATCGCACCCCGCTAAGTGCATTTCCAGCGCCCACATCCATGTCTACGGATACATACATGTGGGGTGTATCAATCCCCTTGAGGATATTGCGAACCTTTGAAGGACTGCTCATCAATTCCTTTTTGGTGATCAGGGTGACGCCCCTTTTTTTGAGCCCCGAGTAGTGCCCGCAATACCTTTTGATGCGCGGGTCTTTGATCCTGAATGAGTGTTTGGGAGGATAATCCCCAATGCCGATGATGTAGAGATTTTTCGGCTGGACAGTCCCTTCCGCCAGGAGATGGTAAAGGAAGGATGAGGCATTGTACGATTCCGGACGGTTTTCTAAATAGGGATCGTTTTCATCATAAAGGGAATCCGGGTTGTTATCCATATCATAGCCAATGGCATCCGATAACAGGGGCGCGGTGAGCGCATCGGTGTGGCTGTCCAAGACCACCAGGCTCACTTTTTCAGGGGAGACAAGCGTTGTCAGTTTGTTAAATACCCCGCCGGTCAAGGAATGGTCCACAGTCAGCATGCAGGGAACCTGAGGGTACACTTTTTCAATCACATGCTCTCCGATCATTTCCGCAAAAGTTCGGCACCCGTCATGATCGATAAACGAGACAAAGCGCTCCACATTGATATTTCCCTTTTCCCCGGCGGGGGGAATGGGACGAAGCCACTCCGGCACCTCCAGAGGTCCGATTTCCTCCCACAGGCCCGGGTCTATTTCAGATCGAATAAACCCCATGACATAAGCGTATGGATCATCCACCTTGGGTCCGTAAGACATGGCGGTCAGTTTTTCCTGGACCGACTCATCCCTTTCATCACTGTCCAGGGGGCAGCCAAAAAAAATAATCTTTTGATCATGCATATCCTTCCACCACTATGCTGTTTTCAAAGCCCATTTTCGCCATGACGTCTACGGGAACATACCATATCCGAAGTGTGAATTCAGAACAAGGGGTTATTTGGCGATCAATAAGAGCTTGACAGCAAGTGAGGCGAAATATAAGAATATCATCCTCGCCTGGGTGGCGGAATTGGTAGACGCAAGGGACTTAAAATCCCTCGGGGCTTGTCCCTGTACGAGTTCGATTCTCGTCCTAGGCACCACATGAAATTAAGGGGTTATGGCGTTCCAGCCATGGCCCCTTTTTATGTCTGTTGATGCATTTCTCCCTGTTTGGTACACCCATGGTACACCTTTATTGTTTCTAATGGGCCTGGTGAAAGCTCACCCTATCGAAATAAGCGAATGATGAGCCTCATAACACCCGGGAAAGCGGCCAGGGTAGCAGCAGAATTCCGGGATTCCTACTTATTTTAGAAATCATAATCTGAACATGGGGATTTCCCCGCAAAGGCTTGACATGCACATAACAACAGCGTATCTAAGTGTATAGGGAGGGCTTGTTCATGCGCACAAATGTCGTCATTGATGACAACTTGATTGAGGAAGGTTTGACATACACCGGTCTGAAGACCAAGCGAGAACTGGTGAACTACGCGCTGAAAGAGCTGGTAAACCGCAAGAAGAGAAAGGCCATTTTAGCGCTTGAGGGAAAGCTGCACTGGGAGGGAAATCTGAAAGAAATGAGGGAGAACCGCTTTGAAGATATTGGTTGATACATCTGTGTGGATCGATTTCTTCAACGGCGTTTCAAGCGTTCCACGAGTATGCCTTCGGGAACTCCTGGAGGCGGAGGAAGAGGTTTATATCTCCAACTATATCCTGGCAGAAACACTGCAGGGCTTTAAGGATAACGGCGAATTTGAAGCAGCCAGAACGCATCTGCTTCATTTGCCGATCCTGAAGTTAACCACCCCGGAATTGTATATCAGTGCTGCTCAGCTTTATCGTACTTGTCGAAAACGAGGCATTACCATAAGAAAAACAGCCGATTGCCTGATCGCCCAAACGGCTATAGAACATGGAGTGCCTTTGCTTCACAATGACAAGGACTTTGATCAAATTGCATCCTTAAGCGGTCTCCAGATTTTCCCAACCTGAGTGATTCCTTATTGAAGCGTATAATAAAGGTTAATATACGAGAATAGAGAGGAGATAATGATGGATACACAGACGCTCATTGACCGATTGGGAGAGATCGTGGGACCGCGCAATGTCCTCTCGTCCCAAATGGATCTCATGCTGTACAGCTATGACGCCTCCCCTGAAAAAGGAGAGCCGGACGTGGTGGTACTGCCGGGTTCCACCGAAGAAGTGTCAAAAATCATGGCACTGGCCCACAAGGAAAAAATTCCCATCCTGGGAAGGGGATCCGGGACCAACCTGACAGGCGGCACCATCCCCGTAAAGGGTGGCATTGTGGTGCATTTTTCGCGAATGAACCGAATTCTGGACCTGGATATTCCCAACCGAACGGCCACCGTTGAGCCCGGAATCATTACCCTGGATCTCCAGACGGAAGTCCTTAAAAAGGGGTTCATGTATCAGCCCGATCCCGCCAGCCAGAAAGTCTCCACCATCGGCGGCAACATTGCCGAGAATTCCGGAGGGCCCCACTGTTTGAAATACGGGGTCACCTCCAACCACATTCAAGGGCTGGAGCTGGTGCTGGATGACGGAACCGTGGTGCAAACAGGCGGTAAAGCCTGGGACAAACCAGGGTTTGACATCACCGGTCTTTTTGTGGGATGCGAGGGCACCCTTGCAATGGTAACCAAAGCCATCCTTAAGCTTGAGCGGGCCCCCGAAGCGGTAAAAACCATGCTGGCCGTCTATGAGACCATTGAAGACGGGGCCAATACGGTATCCGCCATCATTGCGGAAGGGATCATCCCGGCGACCCTGGAGATGATGGACAATCGGGTCATGCGGGCGGTGGAAGAGACTATTCATGCGGGCTATCCGCTGGACGCGGCCGCCGTGTTAATCATCGAGCTGGACGGCATGCCCCAGGGTATGGAGGAGTGTGCTGAAAAAATCATGGCCATCTGCAAGGAAAACAATGTCCGGGAAGTCAAACTAGCCAAAGATGAAGCGGAACGTGCAACCCTGTGGGCCGGCAGGAAAGGTGCTTTCGGGGCCGTGGGTCAGGTCAGACCCAGTTACCAGTGTTGCGACGGCACGGTGCCCCGAACCAAACTGCCCGAGGTCCTCAACAAAGTCATCGCCATAGGGGAGAAATACGATCTGCCCATCGGCAATGTGTTTCATGCGGGCGACGGCAACCTTCATCCCCTCATCATGTTCGATGAAAGGGACCCGGAGGAAAAAGCGCGAGTGCAGAAAGCGGCCACAGAGATCCTGAAGGCCTGTGCCGATGCGGGCGGGACCATCAGCGGTGAACATGGGGTAGGGCTTGAAAAACTGAAGGAAACATCCTTCATCTTCTGCGAAACGGACCTGGCATTTGAAAGGACCCTGAAACAGGCCTTCGACCCCAACAACATCATCAACCCGGGCAAAATGATTCCCGAAGCCGTTTGTCAGTAATAAACTCTCGCCAAGGAGCTGCTAAAGTGAAAAATTTTGAGGAAATCATCAATGAACTCAGAGGATTGCTGGGACAGGAATCGGTCACGGTGGAACCGGACAGGCTTTCCACATTCAGGGTGGATCACCTGACCCCACAAGCAGTGGTTTTTCCAAAAAACACCCGGCAGGTTTCAGACGTGGTCCGCCTGGCCCATGTCAACAATCTAGGGCTTATCCCCTGGGGCAGCGGCACACACATGACCATGGGCAACCCGCCAAAGCGCCTCGATCTGGTACTCAGCACCTCACGCATGAACCACATCATCGATGTGGACACGGCCAACCTGACCATCACCGTGGAAGCGGGCGTCAAGTTCAGGGATATCCAGGCGCGCCTGGCCACCCAGGAGGACCGCTGCTACCTGCCCCTGGAAGACCTGGCGACAGAAGCGGATGAGGTGATCTGTTCCGACCGGTCCCACAGCGGCAGCTTTCTGCCCATGGACCCCCCCCAGGCGGATAAAGCCACCATCGGCGGCATCATCGCCACCAATGCCGCAGGACCCCGCCGCCTGCTGTATCGCCTGCCAAGGGACCTGATCCTGGGGGTGCGCATGGTGGCCCCCACGGGGGACATCGTTGGATCAGGCGGAAAAACCGTCAAGAACGTATCGGGCTATGACGTCTCCAAGCTGGCCGTGGGCTCCCTGGGAAGCCTCGGCATTATCTGTGAAATGACCTTCAAGCTCCTTCCCCTGCCAGAGAAAATGGAAACCCTTCTCTTTACTTTCTCATCTTTTGACGCGGCATCGGCTTTTGCAAACCGGATATTTGAAACAACCCTTCTACCCGCCGCGGTGGAAGTGTTGACCGAGGGCGCCTGCAGCCGCCTGCCCCTGGAAGGCATCTCCGACTTCAAAGCGGCCCTCTTTGGGGTTGCCATAGCCCTGGAAGGGTTTGTTCCGGCCGTGGCCCGCATGTCTGATGAAATGACAACCATGGCCAAATCCCACGAGGCCGTTACCCATAACCGTCTTGAGGATCACCGGCATCAAGCCTTCTGGCTGGCCGTGAGCAAACTGGGCCGGACCCTCGAAGAGGAAAATCCAGGATTGATGACCCTGAAAGTCAATTCCCCCGTTTCAGAATGGGCGACAACCTTCAACGCCCTTGAAACCGCCTTTTCAGAAGCCGGTCTGCCCTGTGCCTTGCAGGCCCACGCGGGAAACGGCATATGCCTGGCGAGCCTTCTGCTGGACGGAAAAGATGACGGCGTCATGGAAAAAGCCGTTGGCGCCGTAAACCGTCTATCGAGTCTGTTGGGTGAAACGGACGGTTCCCTGGTGGTACAGACGGTACCTTCCCGTTGGAAAGCACAACTCAATATATGGGGAAACCCCGGTTCGGCGTTCCCGGTGATGAAACGGCTGAAGGAAAAAATTGATCCGTTGGGGATTATGAATCCGGGGAGATTTGTGGGAGGGCTGTAAAGAGCAAGAAGTCAGAGGTCAGGAATCAGAATTGTAGACACGAAAAGGGGTAAAACGGTATGAATATTGTTCAGCTGAAAAAACTATCCTACGACGAAGTGGCCAAATGCAACAAATGCGGTTTCTGCTTGCCCAGCTGCCCCACCTACAATGCTGCCGGACAGGAAGCCTATTCCCCCAGAGGACGAAATGCCATCACCCGGTTTGCCATTGAGGAGAAGCTTCCACTCAACGACGATACGGAACGATCCATTTTCACCTGCCTGGGATGCGGTGCCTGCACGGCCGTGTGCCTCTCCAGCGTCCAAACCAAGGACCTCATCTTTCAGAACCGGGAGTGCCAGGTGGATGTGGGATTCTATCCGAAAATCGCGGACCGGCTGGTCAAAACCCTTGAAAAAACCCGCAATATCTCAGACGACGACCCGGAAGACCGCAACGAATGGCAGGAATTGATCAAGGAACTGCCCGAAGGGGCCCTTGAAAAAGATCAGGCGGATGTGGTGTTCTTTGTGGGATGTGTGGCCTCCTTTTTTCCCCTGGTACAGAACATCCCCGCCAATATGGCCAGGATTATGCGTAAGGCCGGCATCGACTTCACCATCCTCGGCGGCGAAGAATGGTGTTGCGGCTTTCCCCTGGTGGGAACGGGAATGCCGGAGAAACTGGAAGAGATGAAAGCCCACAACCTTCAGAAGATGGCCGATGTGGGCGCCAAAACCATTGTCTTCACCTGCCCCTCGTGCTTTCACACCTGGCAGCATTTCTATGAAACCGACCTGAAACTCATGCACGCCACCCAATTGATGGCGGAATTGATCCAGGACGGGAAAATCGAACTGACCCAGGAGCAAAACATCACGGCCACCTACCACGACCCCTGCGACCTGGGCCGCAACACCGGGGTATATGAAGAACCCCGACAGGTGATCCAGGCCATTCCCGGGCTGACATACAAAGAAATGCCCATGAACCGGAAATTCTCCGTCTGCTGCGGCGGGGGCGGCAACGTTGAGATGACCGACCCGGATCTCTCGGCCCAAGTGGCCCAGAGTAAGCTGGATTCGGTTCAGGCAACAGGCGCGGACACGGTCATAACGGCCTGTCAGCAATGCGTGCGAACCATGGCCAGCCGGGCGAGGCGGCAGAAGATTGACGTGCAGGTGAAGGATCTCACGGAGCTGGTGGTGGAGGCGATGGGTTGACACATCCCTTTCTCTTACCTATACTTCTGAAAAATCAAGTACGGGCGAAAAATCTTTCGCCCCTACAAATAGGGAGACCAAAATGAGCTTTGATGCAAATAAATTCCGAGATATTGATCCGGGTCAGCGGGTTCTCATGGGCCCCGGGCCCAGCGACGTGCCCCCCCGTGTACTCCAGGCCCTGTCCGCACCCTGTATCGGGCATCTGGACCCCGCGTTTCTGTCCATCATGAATGAAACCCAAGACCTCTTGCGCCATCTCTTTCAGACGGAGAACGAATTGACCATTGCCGTTTCAGGCACCGGTAGCGCCGGCATGGAAACCTGCTTTGTCAATCTCGTGGAACCCGGTGATGAAGTGGTGGTATGCGTGAACGGGGTTTTCGGAACCCGCATGTGCGACATCGTCGGTCGCCTGGGGGGAAATCTCATTCGCGTGGATGCCCCCTGGGGCAAGACCATCGATCCCAATGCAGTCCGTGATGCGGTCAAAGGGAAAAGCCCCAAGGTCCTGGCCATTGTCCACGCCGAAACCTCCACCGGCGTCTGTCAGCCCCTGGAAGAGATCAAAACCATCGCCAGGGATTCGGGTGCACTCTTTCTTGTGGACATGGTAACCTCTCTGGGCGGCATGGAAGTCTCTCTAGACAAGATGGGTATTGATGCCGCCTACAGCGGGACCCAGAAATGCATCTCCTGCCCGCCGGGGCTCTCCCCCGTCTCCTTCAGCCCGGCTGCCATGGATGTGCTAAAAGCACGGAAAACCCCTGTGGCCAGCTGGTATCTGGATATGAGCATGGTGGGCAGTTACTGGGGAAATGAACGGAAGTATCATCACACGGCCCCCATCAACATGAACTATGCCCTCCGGGAAGCGTTGCGGATCATTGCCGAAGAAGGGCTTGAAGCCCGTTTTGCCCGGCACCTGTTGAATCACCGGGCATTGGTGGCCGGTGTGGAGGCCATGGGCCTCTCCATGCTGGTGACCGAAGGGGAACGGCTCCCCATGCTGAATGCCGTCTGCATTCCGGACGGCGCGGATGATTTAAAGGTGCGCAAGGCGCTCTTAAACGATTTCGGCATGGAAATCGGGGGGGGATTAGGCGATCTGGCCGGAAAAGTATGGCGGGTCGGCCTCATGGGTCACGCATCCCGCCGCAGGAACGTGGTCCTGTTCCTGTCCGCCCTTGAAACCATCCTGAAAGCCCAGGGCGCCGGCATCACCACCGGCAAAGCGCTTGACGCCGCCGCGGCAGTGTATTAGGGCCCACATCGTAGGGGCAGGTCTTGTGCCTGCCCTGATCAAACGGACGTACATACAAGATACAGAAAGGGCGGGCACAAGACCCGCCCCTACCATTTTCTGGCAGACGTTTTCTTGCTCTCGATGGTCGCCTGTTTATCCCGGCGATCATCGATCTTCAAATCCACCACCACCCGTTCGGCCCCTTCTCCCACATGGGCCGCATGGACAGCCTTCACCAGTTCAAACAAAGCATCCAGGTCCGGGACTTCAATGGACGTACTCATGCCACCCACTTCATATTTGTAGCCGGATTCCTCAATAACAGCCACGCCTTTTCTCACAAACCGACCCAAACTGGTTCCTTCCCCGATGGGATGAACCGACAATTGCGCAATCATGCTTTTCTCCTCTCTCATCAAATGGGATATGAGGCCCCAGCAAGTCCTCTGGACTGATGAAACGCCTTCTCAAGTGCTTGAACCTCTTTCATCCTACCGGCATCCAGAAATGCTCCGTACACGGGATCTGTTATATTCAAAGAACGCCCCAGAAGCTTCTGTTCCAGGAGTGACAAGGCCTCCACCGATTTGTCGCAGACCGGGTACCCCTTGTCGTCACAGGAAATGTCTGCCTCACGTGACACTTGGGAAATATTATTGATATCCACCAGTTTTATTCCCCCTGATGGCGTCAGCACCAGGTTCCCGACCCCCGCCAGATCGGGGATTAAACAGGCTTCCCGAATCATATTTCTAATCTGTGCCAAGGCTTTCCCCGCTTTACTTCGTACAGTTCCAACCCATTTCTCAATCTGGTCTTGCTTTAACCGGATTCCATGTTCCTCACGGTCCGCCATGCGACAAAAAAGCGCCCACAGAGAATGCCGGTCCAAAGACCCCCATGGGTCCAGGATCTCTCCTTCAACATATTCCTGAAGACCGCAGAGCAGCATCTTATATTTCCCATGGACGCGATAATCCACCAGAAACTCATTGGACATTGCCATATACTCGGGCGCCAGATATTTTTCAACCCCCTTTACCCGTTTCAATTCCGACATGGCATCATCCAACCGATCAAACCGTGTTCGAAAAATCCTCAGCATCTTCAGGGGTTTTGCTCTCGGGAACCACCTTACACCACCCCTCTCTATCCCTTCCTTTTCCCTTTTCACATCCCCCGGGCGCAACACCGCCATGATATGGGACCGCAAGCCGGCCCGGTAATGCCTCCGAAAAACGAACCGGCCCGAACTTCGAATAAAATTCAGCTCAAGAATATCCGAATGGTTTAAACGCAGTTTATCTCGAATGTCCGATAGCATTTGTATCTCTATCCCATTTCCCTCGTCCTCGAAATAAGCAGCAAAATATCCAGAACAATCAGCAGCGAAACCACCGCCATCGCCACAAAAACCGCCGATAACGACCATTGGGTCTTGATCCATCCCACCACATAAACAGCCACCGCCCCCACCCCGAAAGTAAGGGCAAATTTAGTACCATAGGCGCTGTGTCGCAGGCGATCGGGCGTCAAATAGGCCACCAGGGTGTTTTCAATGGGCTGCATGCCCAGCAGAAAAAACATGTAACAGATGGTAACCAGCAACAGCGGAACATCCGTAGTATAAGCCATCAACAGGGCCAGGGGGAGTGCTACCAGATGAAACATCAGGTATCCCCGGCGAGGGTCAAACCGTTCGGCCACCCGCCCCCCCAGGTACTGCCCCAGCATGCCAACGGAAAAGACCAGGGAAGAAAGGGCCGTGGCCGCCACATTGCGGGATATGGGCAACCAGTCCAGGTTCCCCAGATAAGCCAGAAGGGCTGGATTTCTGAGCTCAAAATACGACGGAAGCACCACGGTGGCACAACGATACGCCACACCGCCCAGCATCATGGCCACGCACAAAATAGCAAATGCCACGACCAGCCGCCCCGTCGTGTCCCCAGCCGACTTCGTCTTCTTTTCCGGTTCCTGAACAGGCAGTGCAACCATTAGAAGTGCTCCGCAAAGGTTGCACCCGCCCAGGAAGAAAAACGCCGACTGTATACCATAGTAGTGATTGATGAGTCCCGCCAGAATGGGGGCGGCAGCCAGACCCGCATTGCCTGCCATGCCGTTATACCCGAGCGCCATGCTCATGCGGTCAATTCCCTTGGAGATCAATCCCAGACCCGCGGGGTGATAAATCCCTGAAAAAAGACCCACCCCGGCCAGACAGAGAGAAAAAATGCCGGGATCGTCCACAAACCATCCGGCGGCCAACCCGAAAAATCCGGCCCCCGCGTAAAAAGTCAACAGCAGCGGTTTGGCCCCGAACCTGTCGCTCAAAAGGCCCCAGGGCAACGCCGTTACGCCAAACAAAAGGTACATCCAGAAAGAGAGGGCCAGTACCGGCGCCAGCCCCATGCCATATTTTACCGTCAGAGGCAAGACGAGTGCCGGAAAAACCAGCATATTGAAATGGCTCATGAAATGGCCGAAACAGGTGGTACTGAGAATTTTTCGTTCGTTTGCATTCATGGCGTTATTTTTCAAGTGATTTCCCTTCCGCGAAACGTCTGCTCAAAGGCCCTGAAGGTGGTTTCAGCCGTGTTCCGCCAGGAAAATCGGCGTGCCTGCGCCAAACCCTTTTCCGCCCATTGACGCCGGATTACCGGGCTGGCGCTCAGCTCTTTCAACATCGCCGCAAGACCTTCAGCATCGTCCGGATCTTTCATATAAAGGGCGGCGTCTCCCGCCACTTCAGGCATACTGGCTTCCCGGGTGGTGACCACCGGGCATCCACAGGCCATGGCTTCCAGAATGGGAAGACCGAATCCCTCATAGCGGCTGGGAAAAATCAATGCCATGGCACCGGAATAAAGACACGCAAGCGCATCATCTTCAACATAACCGAGAAACAACACATTTTCCCGCACATTCTTCCCTGCCCACCCCGACCAACCCGCAACCACTAGAGGCACATCGATACCTGCCCGATCAAGGGCCTCGGGGATAATATTCATATTCTTCCGTGGATCCCCGGTGCCAACAAAGAGGAAATATTTTTCCGGCAAACATCGCGCACAAAGAAATACACCTACTTCCTTGGAAGATCTGGGATAAAAGGTAGGCGCATCAAATCCTTCATAGATAACGCGTGTTTTTTCGTTCGGAATATGAAGCAATGTCTTCATCTCGGCTCGACTGAAGTTAGAAACCGTTAAGAATTGTGATACATTCTGACACCTTCTGGAAAGAAAGATCCGGCAATAAAGCACTCGCTCACGGGGATGATATTGGGGAAAGCGAAAAACCGAGAGATCATGAAGCGTAAACACAGTCTTTACATGGGATGGGGTTAATAAAGGGAAAAAACCGGCCTCATGGTAAATGTCATAATTCTTAACATATCTTCTGAAATTTCGCTCTTGGTTAAAATGGAAACAGAGCCTGAGAAAAAATGCCGGATAGGCCGGAAGCCGCCAGAAAAGGGCCACCAGTCTGGACCATCGGGTGAGGTTTCCAGGGCCCGAAGGCATGGTCGCTGAAACCCTTTTTCCATCAAAATATCCGATTTCCAACCTGTCGCCATAATGTTCTTCCAACGCCTGGTACAAACAACGCAGATACCGCCCAATGCCCGTATTGACATTGACCATGGGAAAGGCGTTGACCAGGATTTTGATTCGTGAAGTCATCAAGAAAGTTGAACCGTTGCCAAGGTCGCTACCCACCTTGCCGAACATTCAGGCCTTTTTTATTTCTCCGCTTAGAAGCGCCACCCATAAAAAAATGGAGCGCCGTTGCCTGTCGGGCCGGGGGAAGCATGGCATTCAGGCGCCTTTTCAGGTGTGGAAAGCGCTCAGCCATATCACGACACAAAAAAAACATTTTCCCCCATAAAGACATTTTCCCCGCTTCAAAGTCACTTTGAAGTGCGGTTCTTCGCCTTATTTTCTCGTTTGCAATTTCAGTGTAAGACGTTCTATCAAACTGGGTGGGGAAATCAGAAAATATCAAGTTGTTTTCATAGAGCATGGGATAAAAATTTTCAAAACAGAGTTCACCCGGCCGTACGTTATAATCCCAGTCGCTGGGAAACAGCGGCCAGCAGAGGGTCTTAAAAGGCTCAGGCGAATGGAACCGCTCGGAGCACACGCCTTGCCCATAATTGAAATAAGCACTCCACTCATCCAGCGGCGCTCCCCGATCCAGACTCCCCTGAAACACTCCGGCTGCTTCGGCAAGCAAATCTTTATTGATTATCTGGGGCATGTGCGATGAGTAGGAAAGGGTATCGTACCCTTTACCCTCAAGTATCCGACGTGTTTCATGCTGCCCCCTGTCATAGTCCGTCTCGCGGGCAGACCATTTTTTCAGATCGTAGTAATAGTAGCCAAAGTATCGGTTAGCCGATTTGTAAAAGGAGAGGGGGATCTCCACCAGCGGCCGGTTGTCATCGTCGCTCATGATAAACTCATCATCAATTTCCCTCACACGCGCCAGGGAAAATCGAAGCAGGCAATTCTTGAACTGATGATCCCCTGCCGCCTGAAAACGCCTTGAATCCTTTCCCAGAACACTCGCTTCATCAATCACCCTCACCGGCAAAACACTCCTGAAGTGAAAGTCCCTCACCTGACTGCCGGGACACACAAACACCGCCTCCGTAATAAACGGCATGAGGTTTTCCACATGGACAAGGGTTTCCCGCGCAATATCACTTCGGTTGCTGATGTAAACAATCTGCATGGTTATCAATCCTGAAGCCTTAAAACCCCATTTCCCCCGAAAGCAGTATCTCCACAATCCGGGCCCCCGCCCTGCCATCCCAAAGGGGAATATCTTTCCCTTTAGGCCATCGGCCCTGCATGACATCCTCCAACCCCAGTCGGACTTTTTCCGGATCGTTTCCCACCAGGCGGCTGGTTCCCATTTCCACCGTAATCGGTCTTTCCGTACTGTCCCGCAAGGTAAGACAGGGGACTTTCAGAAACGTTGTTTCTTCCTGAATGCCGCCTGAATCGGTTAACACCACTTTGGCTCCGCTCATCAAGCGAAGATTGTCCCGGTAAGGCAAGGGAGAGACGCACTTAAATGCCGGATGGGCCTTAAACAGGCTTTGAAACCCGTATTGATCCATGGCTTTCTGCGTTCGCGGATGCACCGGAAAAACCATGGGCAGTTTTCTGGAAAAGCCAGCCAGGCACTCCAGAAGCGGCTTGAGAACAGCCGGATCATCCACATTGGCCGGCCGGTGCAAGGTGACCAGAGCGTACGCTTCACCCGGTTTAAGATCAAGACGACTCAGAATATCACTCTCCTTCGCCTTTGGCAGTTCATGGGCCAGGGTATCCATCATGACATTGCCCACCAGGTGAATCTTTCCTTCATCCACCCCTTCACGTTTCAGGTTCTCCACACCGCTCGGCTCGGATACCAACAATACCCGGGAGAGCGCATCGGTCACAATACGGTTGATCTCTTCCGGCATACTTCGGTCAAAACTTCGAAGCCCCGCTTCCACATGAACCACGGGAATGCTCAGTTTTACCGCTGCCAGTGCACAGGCCGCCGTGGAATTGACATCGCCAAAGACCACCGTGGCCGCCGAACGGTTCTTCAGCAGGTGTGCTTCATAACGCTCCAGGATGCGAGCTGTCTGGACCCCGTGAGACCCGGATCCCACATTCAGATTCACATCGGGTTTGGGGATCCCAAGCTCGCTGAAAAAAACATCATTCATCCCCTGATCGTAGTGTTGGCCGGTATGAACAATCCGCCAGGACAGCTTCCGTTCAGCCAACGCCGCACCGCACGCTTTGAACGCCCGCACCACCGGCGCCAGTTTCATGAAATTGGGCCGCGCCCCCGCCACCAGGTCAATCACGTTATGGGACATCCCGTTTCTCCGCTTGCCGTCAAGATCCCAGCCAAAACCATTTTGAAGTTCCTTATATATAACGAATCACCAGACGTAGCAATTGGAAAAAATAAATGGGAGCGAGCCCATTCGACGAAACAATAAAAAAATGCTTGACAAAATAAAATTTATGTTCAAAATGATATCCATCACTTGATGGAACATAAGGATGGAACAACGCGATGGTTACCCCTCTTGAAAAGGCAAGAAACAATCCCGGATCCATGAAGGGAAGGATCCTTAAATCGGCGCGGCGGGTATTCGGGGAGTACGGGTTTCACGGCACGACCACAAGGATGATTGCCGAAGCGGTGGGGATTGATATCTCAACACTGCATTACCACTGGGGGGAAAAGGGTGATCTGTATGAGGCGTCGGTCCTGGACATCACGGAAGACCTTCGGTTGAAGCTCATTGAAGTGGAGCGGGCCATACACGGCCGGCCTCTGGCGGTGCGGTTGGATATGGCCATTGACTTGATGACCGATTATCTTTTTGAATTTCCCGAGATATCCAATCTGATTCTGTTACGCTATTTTGGCAAGATCCGGTCTCAGATCCATTTTGACTTCCATGTCCCCGAGTTTATCTCCGGCATCGCCCGGTCCATGGATCTGAGCAGGGGTGAAAAAGACGTCCCGGCGGGGGTCAAGATGCAGATTCTGACCATCATGAATGCCATTCATAATTTTGTTTCCGGCGAAAATTTCTTTCGGCCCATGCTGGGGCTTGAGGAGGAAACGTATCGTTTACGAGTCAAAGAGACCCTGAAGTTTATCATTATCCCCGCGTTCAACGGGACGAACCGCCGGGATGAGGCACCTGAATGAAACAAAGCAAAGCGGGGTTACCGGCAAAACAGTCTCCATCCGGATTTTCCGGGTGGATTCCGCGTTTGAACGTTCAACCTGAAATTCCCTAAAGGAGGTGTGAGGATGGCCTTAAACCTTGATGCAATCGGCAGAAAAGTCGGCCCTGTGGAAAAGCCGTATACGTGGAAAGATCTGGTGCTCTATGCCATGGGGGTGGGGGCCGGCTTCGATGATCTGGAATACTGCTTTGAGCAGAAGTTAAAAGTAATCCCCAGCTTCTCCATCGCGAGCGTTTTTGAATTTCTGGCGGAGGTGGGGATCAGCTCAAATGCAGACCTCTCGGGGATTCTGCACGGAGAGCAGGATATTGTTTTTCACAACCCTATTCCCGTGGAGGGGACCCTGATCACCGAAGGCGCCGTGACCCATATGTATGACAAAGGGGCTGAAAAAGGCGCCCTGGTGTTGGCCGAGGCCGATACCTTTCACTCCAACGGCCAGAAACTCTTCACCAATTATTTTACCCTTTTCTGCCGACGAGACGGCGGGTTCGGGGGAGAACCCGGTCCCACCGTCAGCGTGGATTTCCCGGACAGACCGCCCGATTTTGAAGAACATGCCGAGCCCTCCCCCAACCAGCCGTTGGTTTACAGGCTTTCGGGAGACATCTTTCAACTCCACGCAGACCCCGAGTTTGCAAAAGCGAGCGGATTCGAGAAACCGATCATGCATGGCCTGTGTACCCACGGGTATGCCTGCCGGGCCGTGATCAAGCACCTGTTCCCGGGGGCGCCCGAGCGCATGAGCCGGTTCAGGGTGCGCTTTTCAAAGACCCTTTACCCAGGGCTGCCCATCACCACCCAGATATGGAAAATAGATGAGGGAAAAGCATTTTTCAGGACCCTCAACCAGAAGACCCATGAGGTGGTCATTGACAGCGGGATCGTGGAATGGCTGAGCGAGGAAGCGGTTCTCAATCGGAAACGACAGGGCGGGATCCGTTTTGACGATCGGGTGGCCGTGGTGACGGGAGCGGGAGCGGGACTGGGCCGTGTCTATGCACTTGAACTGGCACAACGCGGGGCCAAAGTGGTGGTGAACGATCTGGGCGGTTCCCCCGACGGTTCGGGGAAAGGCGCCCAAACCCCCGCGGACCGGGTGGTAGAGGAGATCAGGGAAGCCGGCGGTGAGGCGGTGGCCAGTTATGATTCGGTGGCGACCGCAGACGGCGGAAAAGCCATTGTGGATGCCGCCGTTAGCGCTTACGGCAAAGTGGACATCGTGATCAACAACGCGGGCATCTTAAGAGACAAGACGTTGGTAAAGATGTCGCCCGAAAACTGGGATGCGGTGATGGACGTCCATTTAAGAGGCGCCTACAATGTGACGAGGCCGGCCTATGAAAAGATGCGCGAGAACCGATACGGACGGATTATATTTACGACCTCCGCGGCAGGGCTCTACGGCAACTTCGGGCAGACCAACTACTCGGCGGCCAAGATGGGATTGATCGGGTTCATGAATACACTGAAGCTGGAAGGGGACAACCATCACATAAAGGTCAACACCATCGCACCCGTTGCCGCAACCCGGCTCACGGAGGACATCCTGCCGCCGGACCTTCTGGAGAAACTGAAACCCGAATTCGTTGCCCCCCTGGTGCTCTATCTCTGTTCGGAGCAGTGTCCGGTATCCGGCGCGACGTACAATGCGGGTATGGGGTATTTCAACCGGGCGGCCATTTTAACGGGACCGGGCGCCGTGGTGGGAGACGGCAAGGCGGCGCCTTTACCGGAGGCCGTGGCAGAGAGTTTCAAGAAGATTAAATCGTTGGATCATGCGGAGGAATATCCCAATGCAACCGCCGCGTTCGGTCCCATGCTGGATGCCTTCAGCCCCAAAAAAGAAGCTGACAATGGGGAAACGGAGGCCGGGCTTACGGTCCAAGGCATCTTTGATGGGCTGCCCGGGGCATTTCAGCCGGACAAGGCCGCGGGGGTGGCGGTGGTATTTCAGTTTGATATTTCAGGCCCGAATGGTGGAAGCTGGCACGCGACCGTGAAAGAGGGGACCTGCGAGGTCGCAAAGGGATCGCACGATGCCCCTACCACCACCATCGAAATGGGGGATGATGATTTTGTGAAGATGATCTCAGGGGAACTGAACGCCATGATCGCTTACACCAGCGGAAAGATAAAGATCGGCGGGGATCTGATGAAATCCCAGCTCATCGAAAAGCTCTTTCAGTTTTAGGAGGATAACCAATGATCGGTATAAAATCGTACGGCGGATATATTCCCCGGTTGAGGCTTGACCGAATGAGTATTTATCAGAGTATGGGATGGTTCGCCCCTGCCATCGTCCTGGTGGCCCAAGGGGAACGCTCGTTCTGCAATTGGGATGAGGACACGCTGACCATGGCCCTGGAGGCTTCCAGGGACTGCCTGAAAGGGATAGACAGATCCCTGGTGGACGGGCACTACCTCTGTTCCACCACGCTCCCTTTTTCAGATCGCTCCTGCTCGGGGGTGGTGAAGACCGCGCTGAACCTGAGGGACGACATTATAACGGGAGATTTTACAACATCCCTTAAGTGCGGCACAAGCGCCCTGGTCACGGCACTGGAGGCGATCAAGGGTGGGGAGCGGCATAACATCCTGGTGACGGCATCGGACAAACGGGAGACCCGTGCCGCCTACTTCTATGAGATGTGGTTCGGAGACGGCGCCGGATCGTTGCTGCTGGGCGATACGGACGTGATCGCGGAATTCAAGGGGAGCTATTCGGTGTCCTATGATTTCGTGGACCACTATCGCGGATCACAAAACGACTATGACTACATGTGGGAGGAGCGCTGGGTCAGGGATGAGGGCTATTCCAGAATCATCCCCGAGGCAGTCGAGGGACTGTTGAACAAACTCTCCATCTCCATGGATGACGTGGATACCCTGGTATTCCCCTGTTTTTTCAAGGCGGAACATAGGAAAATCGCCAATAAACTGGGGGCGTCACCGGATCAGGTGGTGGACAATTTTCACGAGGCCTGTGGTGAGACCGGCGCAGCACACCCCTTTGTCATGCTCATATCGGCCTTGGAGAAGGCCAAGCCCGGGGACCGGATCGTGGTGGCGGGCTTCGGCCAGGGCTGTGACGCACTCTACTTCCAGGTCACCGACCAAGTGGCTAATCTCCCTTCCAGAAGAGGTATTGCGGGGAGCCTGGCAAACAAAAAGACCGAGGACAATTACCAAAAATTCCTCAAGTTCAGGGACCTGATCAAGACGGAGATGGGGATACGGGCCGAGGCCCCCACCCAGACGGCCATGACGGTGCTGTGGCGGAAACGTCAGATGCTTCTGGGTCTGGTGGGCGGCAAATGCGCAGAATGCGGAACCCCCCAGTTCCCGAAGATGGACATCTGCGTGAATCCGGACTGTGGCGCCTTTCACACCCAGGAAGATTATGCGTTCCAGGATGAGCCGGCATTCATTAAGAGCTTCACCGGGGACCTGTTGGCCGTATCCGTGGATCCACCCGCCGTATACGGGATGATCCAGTTTGAAAACGGGGGCCGGTTCATGGCGGACTTTACGGACTGTGCCCTGGATGACGTGAGCGTGGGACAAAAGGTGACCCTCACCTTTAGAAGACGGTATGTGGACCGGGAACGGGGTTTCTCCGGCTATTTCTGGAAGGCCATACCCGTACCCGGCACCGCCCCCGAAAGGGTTGAAAAGCAGGGGATGCGTTTTGACGGCAGGGTGGCCGTGGTGACGGGAGCGGGGGCGGGACTGGGCCGTGTCTATGCACTGGAACTGGCAAAACGAGGGGCCAAAGTGGTGGTGAACGATCTGGGCGCCGCCCCCGACGGTTCAGGGGAGGGCGTCAAAACCCCCGCTGACCGCGTGGTGGAGGAGATCAGGGAAGCCGGCGGTGAGGCGGTGGCCAGTTATGATTCGGTGGCGACCGCAGACGGCGGAAAGGCCATTGTGGATGCCGCCGTTAACGCATACGGCAAAGTGGACATCGTGATCAACAACGCAGGGATCCTGAGGGACAAAACACTGGTGAAGATGGAACCCGAAAACTGGGATGCGGTGATGGACGTCCACTTAAAGGGCGCCTACAATGTGACGAGGCCGGCCTATGAAAAGATGCGCGAGAACCGATACGGACGGATTATTTTTACCACGTCCGCGGCAGGGCTCTACGGCAACTTCGGGCAGACCAACTATTCCGCCGCGAAAACCGGGTTGATCGGTTTCATGAACACCCTTAAAATTGAAGGTGAAAAACACGACATCAGGGTCAACACCGTGGCACCCGTGGCCGCCACGCGGCTTACGGAAGGCATTCTGCCGCCGGACCTCCTGAAAAAACTGAAACCCGAATTCGTCACCCCGCTGGTCCTCTATTTCTGCTCCGATCAATGTAAAGATACCGGCCTTACCATGAATGCGGGCATGGGATTCTTCAATCGCGCCGCCATTCTGACCGGCCGGGGGACAGCTCTGGGCGACGGCAATGAACCGCCCACCCTGGAAGATATTCACAAGCACTGGGATGCCATCAACAGTCTTGACGGGGCCGAGGATTTTCCCAATGCAACGGCTTCAATCGGCCCCATGCTGGATGCATTCAACCCCAAAAAACAAGACACCGATACGGACACAGGCGCTGATCTTACGGTCAAAAAGATAATTGACGGTCTTCCGGATGCATTCCAGGTGGATCAGGCCGCAGGTGTGGACGTGGTGTTTCTCTTTGATATCTCGGGGGACGGGGGCGGAATCTGGCATGTGCACATAAAGGATGGGTCCTGCCGGGTGACGGAAGGCCCCTTTGATTCACCCACCACCACTATCAGGATGGGTGATGAAGACTTTGTGAAGCTCATTTCGGGCGAGCTGAATGCCATGAGCGCGTTCACTTCCGGAAAACTCAAGGTAGAAGGGGATCTCATGAAATCGCAGCTCATAGAGAAGCTGTTCAAGTTCTAATGGGTAATTCGCCCGGATGCATATGCCGCGGAGAGTGTCGTCAGGGCCGCATTCGGTGCCAATGGGGAGAATAGATCATGGCCACAGGGATTAGAGATAAGGTAGCGATTATCGGTATGGGGTGCACGCGATTTGGTGAACGGTGGGACATGGGCGCGGAGGAGCTCATGGTGGAAGCGTTTTCCGAATGCATAGAGGACGCAGGAATCGGAAAAGATGATATCCAGGCCGCCTGGCTCGGCACCTGTCTGGAAGAAACCAATGTGGGAAAGAGCGCCTTGCCGCTCTCCACCACACTCCGGCTTCCTTTCATCCCGGTCACCCGGACGGAGAATTTCTGCGCCAGCGGAACAGAAGCATTCAGGGGGGCCGTCTATGCGGTGGCCTCCGGGGCCTATGACGTAGCCCTGGCGCTGGGTGTTGAAAAGCTGAAAGATTCCGGTTACGGCGGGCTCCCCAATCCCGGATCCAATTGGGGGTCGCTCAGCTGGTTGTGGTGGCCCAATGTCACCGCCCCCGGTGCATTTGCCCAACTGGCCTCCGCCTATGCGGCAAAGTACAATATTCCGGATCAGGACCTGAAGCGGGCCATGGCCCATGTCTCCTCCAAAAGCCACGCCAACGGTCTCTTGAACCCCAAGGCCCACCTGAGAAAGGAGATCTCGGATGAGCAGGTGATGGCGTCTCCCATTATTGCCCATCCCCTGGGGCTCTTTGACTGCTGCGGCGTCAGTGACGGCTCGGCATGTGCCATTGTGACCACGGTGGAAAAGGCCTTGGCCATGGGCAAAAAGGATTTTATTACGGTCAAAGCCCTGCAGTTGGCGCTCAGTAGCGGTGAGGAGATGGGATACAACCGATGGGACGGGGACCATTTCATGACCACCGATAAGTGCAGCACCCGGGCCTATGAAGAGGCCGGGATCAAAAATCCCAGGGAAGAGATCAGCATGATGGAACTGCATGACTGTTTCTCCATCACCGAACTGGTGACCTATGAGGACCTCCATATATCCCAAAGAGGCGAGGCGGTGAAAGATGTGATGGGTGGATTCTACGACCGGGAAGGCGGGGGTGTCCCCTGCCAGGTGGACGGCGGGCTCAAATGTTTCGGCCATCCCATCGGGGCTTCGGGTCTCCGGATGCTCTACGAGATGTATCTGCAGTTTCACGGCAGGGCCGGTGAGCGGCAGATCGAGGACCCGCGTTTCGGGTTGACCCACAACCTGGGTGGGGTCCCCTTTATGAATGTCTGCAGTATTTCCATTGTCGGGAAGTACGAGAACTGAGAAGGGGAGAGCCGTGCCGTAAAACAGTCTTCCCACGACCGGAAAGGAGTCGAACATGGATTTTATAAAGCTCTTTGAACCCATACGGATCAACAACCTGGAGATCAAGAACCGGATCGTCATGCCCTCCATGGGGCTGGCCTACAGCACGAACTTCTCTTTTAATGACCGTTTAAAGGCCTTTTTCATGGAACGCGCCCGGGGCGGTGTCGGGCTCTTGACCATCGGACCCCTCTCCATAGACCGGGTGGGCAGTGTCCCCATCATGGTGGGGCTGCATGAGGACGCGTTTATTGACCCATTGAAAGACTTCATTGATCAAGTGCACCGGGAAACCGATGCGAAGGTGGCGTTCCAGCTCCTGCACATGGGCCGGTATGCCTTCTCTTTCCTTACCGGTATGACCCCCATCGCGCCCTCCGCCATTCCCAGTAAACTGACCAAGGAGACGCCCAGGGAAATGACCCTCGAAGACATAGAAGTGGTCCAGGAGGCCTACGTCAAGGCAGCGATCCGGGCGGTTGCCACGGGTGTCGATTTTGTGGAAATCCTGACCTGCACCGGGTATCTCATGAGCCAGTTCCTCTCACCGGTGACCAATAAACGCACCGATCATTACGGCGGCACAATCGAAAACCGTATGCGGTTCCCCCTGGAGGTGATCGGCCGTGTCAGAAAAGCCATCGGAGAAGATACGGCCCTGGGGATCCGGGTTGCGGGAAATGAATTCATGAAAGGCGGCAATACCAACCGGGAGTCGGCCCTCTTTTCCCGGGCAGCGGAAGAGGCAGGCGTAGATGCCATCAATGTGACGGGCGGATGGCATGAAACCACCGTGCCCCAACTGACAGGCAATGTGCCGGCCGGGGGATTCTTGTACCTGGCGCGCGGGATCAAGGAGGCGGTGACCATACCGGTCTTTGCATCAAACCGGCTGGGAGACCCCCATGTGGCGGAACGGGCCCTTAGGTCGGGTTCCTGCGATATGATCTGCTGGGGTAGATCGCTCATTACGGATCCGGCGCTTCCCCGCAAGGTACAGGAGGGGAGGCTTAAGGAGATCGTTCCCTGTGTTGCCTGCAACCAGGGCTGCTTTGATACCATTTTTTCGGGGAATCCCGTGACGTGTATCCTGAACCCCTTGGCCGGATACGAGGCATATTACAAGGTGGAGCGGGCAGAAGAGCCCAAAACGATCATGGTAGCGGGCGGCGGACCTGCGGGCATGCAGTTCGCCATCACGGCGGCGGAAAGGGGTCACCGGGTTACCCTCTTCGAAAAAGAGGCGCGTCTCGGAGGACAAGTCAATCTGGCAGGGGCCCCCCCGGGCAAGGCGGAACTGATGAAGCTCATTATCAGCATGCGTGACCGGATGGATTTGCTGGGGGTCGAGGTCATACTCGATACCCTCCTGACGCCTGACATGGTATCCCAAAAAAATCCGGATCTGCTGGTGGCGGCAACGGGCGCAAGACCGGTCTCTCCTGATGTGCCGGGCGCTCAAATGCCCCATGTGACGGATGCATGGGACGTGCTGTCGGAAAAAACCTGGGATATCGGCCGGGATGTGGTGGTTGTGGGCGGAAGCGCAACCGGGTGCGAGACAGCCCATTTTATTGCCGCCATGGATGTGCCCGACCCCGACACCTACACCTTCCTGATGTTGCACGGGGCAGAGGATCGGGATTACGCCACATCTCTTTTGAGGGCCTCCGGCAGACGGGTCACGATCATCGACATGGTTCCCCGGCTGGCCAACAACGTGGGGAAAACCGCGCGATGGTCCCTGATGAAGTCATTGAAACTTCTGGGCGTGAACCTGCGGCCCGGCACACGGCTCCTGGAGATCAGGGAAGACGCGGTGGTGGTGGAGACCGGCAACGGGCAAGAGACCATTGTTGCTGATACCGTGGTAATGGCCGCCGGGGTCTCCCCGGTACGCAACCTTTCAGAGGCGATTCAGGATACGGATACCGAATTGATTGAAATCGGGGACGCGAAGGCCCCGGGGAAAATCACCGAGGCCATACGGCAAGGATTCCTTCGGGCATTAGAGGTTTAACCTCCAGGCTTCTAAGGGGCTCCTAAGGGGAGATGACGGTATGGGAAAATGGATGGACGGCTACCTGGAACGTCTGGACCGGGTTCGCCGTGAAAATCTGGCGGGCGGAGGAAACGCCCGGCTGGATATCCAGCGCGGTCTTAATAAGCTCACCGCCAGGGAGCGCATCGCCCGGCTGGTGGATGCGGGATCTTTTGAGGAAATGGGCTCCCTGGTGACCGATTCCCGAGCGCCCTTTGACGGCAACCCCCGGCCGTGTCCATCGGACGGGGTGGTCATGGGCTTCGGGAAAATCAATACGAAGATGGCGGCCCTGTGCGTCATGGATTTCTCGGTCATGTCCGGGTCTCTCGGCGACCAGGCGGCCTGGAAACTGGCGGATCTGGTTGAAATGGCCGGACAAAAAAGGATGCCTCTGGTCTGCATTTTCGATTCGGCGGGGCTAAGGATCGGGATCAAAGGGGGGGATTGCGGTCTCTCCGGTCTGGGCCGCTTCATCCGGAACTTTTCTCTGTATTCCGGGGTGATTCCCAGAATTTCCCTTGTTTTGGGGCCTTGTGCCGGGCTCATGGCCTCCATTGCCGTACTTTCCGATTTTTTGATCATGAGAGAAAATGCGGCATTTTTATGGTATGGGGGCGAAAAAGAATCGGATGACGCGGGTACCGCTGAATTCCATATGGAAAAAAGCGGGCAGTGCGACCTCATTGCCCGGGATGATGAAGACGCCATTCGTCGTCTGAAAGACCTGCTGAAATTCCTGCCGGCCAGTTGCTGGGAAAAACCGTCCTTAGAGGAGACCGGAGATGATCCCGAGAGGCGGGAGGAAGCCCTTCTGGATGTGATGCCTGATAATCCCAAGTTTACTTACGATATCCATGAAATCATTGAATTAATCGTGGACCATGGGACCTTCTTTGAACTGAAAGAAGATTACGCATCGCACCTGGTGACCGGGTTTTGCCGGTTCGGCGGCCATGTGACCGGTCTTGTGGCCAACAATCCGGATGAATTGAGCGGCATTATGGAACCGGATGCATCGGATAAATATGACCGGTTTATGAGATTTCTGGATGCCTTCAACATCCCCCTGGTCACCCTGGTGGACACCACGGCCTTCCCGCCGGGCGACCGATGGGAGCGCATGGGCGTAATACGGCACGGCGCCAAGCTCCTCCACTCCTATGCCCATCTCACCTGCCCCAAAATCACCATGGTATTGAGGCGGTCATACGGCGGGGCCAACATTGTTATGGGGTGTTCCAAGATGTTTCCGGACCTTGTCTACACATGGCCCACGGCCGAGTTTGCGCCCACGGGCCCCGAGACCGTGGTTCATGCCATCTTCCACAAAGAGCTGGCCAAAGCCAAAGAGCAGGGGAATTATGATGAGGTGTTCAATCGGTTCCTCGGCATCCTCAAAGAACAGTTTTCGGTGATGAACCTTGCCAAGGTATGGACGTCCTATTATACGGCCCATGAAGTGATTGATCCCAGAGACACCCGGCCCAGGATTATCAAGGCTCTTACAGCGGTCCGGAACAAGCATGAAGTACTCCCGGAGAAAAAACGTTCCATAAAACCCGCGTAACCGGCAAGGAGGGCGGCCTAAATGGGTGAAAAAATGGACAGCGCCATAAAACGACTGACCGAGATCCATGAAAAAAACCGGTCCGGTGGCGGACTTGCGCATATCGAAAGGCAGCATGACCGGGGTAAAATGACGGCCCGGGAACGGATCGCCTGCCTCCTGGACGAGGACTCTTTCTCCGAACTGGGATCGAGCGTCAACACCACCGGATCCAGGATAGACGGAAGGGAATTAGATGCTCCGTGCGACGGGGCGGTAGTGGGAACCGGGCGGATCGAGGGGAGAAAGGTGGTGGTCTACGCCAGTGATTTCACGGTCCTGGGCGGTTCCATCGGCACCCAGCACGGCCTTAAGTTCGTCAAAATGATGGAGATGGCGGCGGCCTGGGGAATCCCCATGATATGGCTCCTGGACTCCTCGGGCGGACGGCTCGGGTACCGGGATGTGCCCATGGCCGGGATCGACTGGTGGTTTGCCCTGGAGTCCAGATATTCAGGGATGATCCCCCAGATCAATGTCCTGTTGGGTCCCTGCATCGCGGGACAGGCCTACTGTCCCACCCTCTGCGATTTTCTGCTCATGAGCCGGGGGTCGGCGCACTTGTGGCTCGGCGGTCCCCGCATGACCCAGGCGGCCACCTCCGAGAAGATCGGCGATGATGTGGGGGGAGCGGATTATCACATGGTCTACAGCGGCACCTGTGACGTGGTGGGCGAAAACGATGAAGAGACCATTTTAAAGACCCGGAAATTGATGGGATACCTCCCGTCCAACTGGGAAGAGCGGCCCCCGCTCAGGGAAACCACCGACAGTCCCCACCGGGAGGTGGGAGAATTATGCGACATGGTCCCCGATGACCATGATACCCCGTACGATATGCACCAAGTGATCAAAAGTCTGGTGGATGACGGGGCGTATTACGAAATCAAGGACGAATACGCAGGGCAATTGATCACCTGTTTCTGTCATTTTAATGGAGAAGCCGTGGGGGTTGTGGCATGCAATCCCAAAACCCCCGGCAGCGTCATTGAAATCAACGCCTGCGATAAATACTACCGATTCCTGCAAGTGCTGGATGCCTATTCCATCCCGCTGGTGACCCTGGTGGACACACCGCCCCTGGTGCCGGGGGAGGCCCAGGAGGCGCTCGGGTTGATCCGGCATTTCGGAAAGATTCTGGATCTCTATGCCACAGCCACCATCCCCAAGATTTCCGTAGTGTTGCGGCAGGCCCATGCGGATGCGGGGGGCATGATACTGGGGTGCGTCAAGGATATGGGCGTTGACATCACTTATGCCTGGCCCACGGCAAAGTTCAGTGTGGAAGCATCAACCATAGATTACCGGGACGATTTTCCATGCGGCATTGAAGATGACGCCTTCCCCGGATACCTGAACAGGGGCAGGGAACCGGTCGATGTCTTTGAGGCGGCCGGAAGCTGGACCGCCCAGGTGGTGGATGAGATCATCCACCCGAAAGAGACCCGAAAACGGATTATTGAGGCCATTGAACTCACACGGAATAAGAGTAAGCCGCCGCCCCCCAGGGCCAAGGGCCACGGAACAGAACCCACATGACGGGGACGAACAGATCAGGGAGCGAGGCGAAAGGAATACCATCATGAGTGATGCAGAGAAGCGTTCCAAGCGGGTGGAGGTTCGAGCGCCCATGTCGGGGGTGTTCTATCGGAGCCCCGGTCCGGATCAGGAGAGGTATGTGGAATTGGGTAATGTGGTCAAAAAAAAGCAGGTGTTGGCGCTTCTGGAGACCATGAAGGTATTCCAGAGCGTCAAGGCACCCGTTGCGGGGAAAATTATTGAGATCACAGCGGAAAATGAGATCCCTTTGAAGGACGATGACCTCATGTTTGTCATTGAGAAGGCATGATGTGATGTCGTCTAAGACCTTATTTTCCAAGATACTCATCGCCAATCGGGGCGAAATCGCCCACCGGGTTATCCGGTCCTGCAAAGAAATGGGGATCCATACGGTGGCGGTGTACTCGGAGGCGGATCGGGAATCCCTTCACCTGTCCCTGGCCGATGAACGGGTGTGTATCGGTCCGGCTGTGAGTTCAAAAAGTTATTTAAACATGGAAATCATCCTGCAGGCCGCAAAAGAAACCGGGGCGGACGCCATACATCCGGGTTACGGGTACCTGTCGGAGCGTGAGAAATTCGCCACCCTGTGCGAAGCCCAAGGCCTGGCATTTATCGGCCCCACAGCCGCTAACTTAAAACTTGCCGGGGATAAGCTGGCCGCAAAAAAGATTGCCGAATCCGCGGGGGTCCCGGTGATCCCCAGCAGCCGGGGGCATGTCCCCACGGTTGAGGAGGCGAAGGTCGTATGCGGGGAAATGGGGTATCCGGTGATGATCAAATCCGCCGGCGGGGGGGGGGGCCGCGGGATAAGGATTTGCGAAGATGAAGAAACATTGGTGGAGGAATTTCCCATCGCCCGCATGGAGGCCGGCGCCGCCTTTGGAGATGCGACCTTGTATATTGAGAAGTTCATTGCCGAACCGCGCCACATTGAGTTCCAGGTGCTCTGCGACACCTTAGGCCATGTCGCCCACCTGGGGGAGCGGGAGTGTACCATCCAACGGCGCTTCCAGAAATTGATTGAAGAATCCCCGTCTCCGTTTGTGAGCCCTACCCTTCGCCGGGAGATGGGAGAAGCTGCCATGGCCGTCCTGAAAGCGGCCGATTATGTGAACGCGGGCACGGTGGAATTCCTGGTGGACAAAAACGGCGCTTTCTATTTCATGGAGATCAATGCGCGCATACAGGTGGAACACCCGGTAACCGAGTTGACCACGGGGATCGACCTGGTCAAGGAACAGATCCGGTTGGCGGCCGGAGAACCCCTGGGGTATTCCTTTGACGACCTGTCCATCAGGGGATGGGCCATGGAGTGCCGGATCAATGCAGAGGACCCGGACCGGGGGTTTGCGCCCTCTCCCGGGACCATTACCCATTATCGTCCGCCCGGAGGGTTCGGCGTCAGGCTCGATACCCACCTCTACCAGGGGTATGAACTGCCCATTTTCTATGACTCCCTGATGGCCAAACTGGTGACCCATGACCTGACCCGGTTGGGCGCCGTCCGGGTCATGAAACGGGCCCTTGAAGAATTTCAAATTGAACCCATCAAGACCACCATCCCCCTTTATTTGCATGTGATGGATGATCCGAAGTTTCTGAAAGGGGATTTCCATACCGGGTTTATCAAACGCTTTGTTCAGGAAGCGGCGGATGAGGACGAGGACTAGAAAATCGGGAGGCTGCCAAATGGATTTTGAATTGACCGAAGAAGAGCGGATGTTGAAAGATACCGTGGCCAAATTCGTGGACCGGGATGTGATTCCTCTGGCCCCCGAGATCGATGAGCAGGAAAGATTTCCGGAAGAGAATTTCAGGGCCATGGCCGACATGGGTCTTTTCGGCATATCCATCCCCGAGGCGTACGGCGGGAGCGACGCGGGATTCTTTTCATGCGTCCTGGTGATGGAAGAGTTGATGCGCGGGTGTGTCTCCACCGGGAACACCTTTGGCGCACACGCCATTTTGTGCGCGGAGAATATTTGCAGAAACGGCAATGAGGCCCAGCGGAAAAAATACCTGCCCGCACTGATCAGGGGGGAGAAGATCGGGGCCCTTGCCATCACCGAGCCCGAGGCCGGCTCCGATGCCCTCTCGCTTCGAACCCGGGCGGTCAGAAACGGAGACAGCTATCTTCTGACCGGCACAAAGATGTTCATCACCAACGGTCCTCTGGCGGACGTCGTCGTGGTCTACGCAAAGACCGATCCCGAAGCCGGTCCCAAGGGGATATCCGCCTTTATTGTGGAGAAGGATTCGCATGGGTTTTCCACGGGCAAGACGCTCAAAAAGATGGGTGTCCGGGGATCTCCGACGGGAGAGTTGATCTTTGAAAACTGTGAGGTGCCGGCCGAGAACCTGCTCGGCGGAGAGAACCATGGGTTAAACGTCCTCATGAGCGGGCTCGACCGGGAGCGGATACTCTGGTCCATAGCCCCCATCGGGGTGGCCCAGGGCGCTTTTGACCTGGCATTCAAGTATGCTGCCGAGCGGCACCAGTTCGGCAAACCCATCATCTCGTTCCAGATGATGCAGCAGATCCTGGCGGATGTGGCCACGGATATTCAAGCCGGCCGGGTCCTCGCTTACTGGGCCGCATCCCGTGCGTCCTCAGGCGGACGGGTCAGCCTCGAGGCGTCGTACGCAAAGCTCTTTTGCGCCGAAGCGGGCGTGCGGGCCGTGGGCAAAGCGCTCCAGGTATTTGGAGGTTATGGGTTTATCCGGGAGTTCCCCATTGAGCGGATGTACAGGGATGTAAAGGGCATCGAGTTCGGGGCCGGAACCAATCAGATTCAGCGGCTGATCATCATGCGGGAACTGATGCGTGGGTTGAATAAACCGAAGAGATAATCATTTAAAATGCTCCTCAAAACAGGAGCTCTTAATATGTAGTCTTTCTTGGACCCCTGGCCACACCGGGAGACCAGTGTATCTCCCGGTAACACTCGAGGAGGAAGCACTATGGAAGACCGATTCTGGCACAAGGCATATGCCAAAGATGTCGCGCCCACCATTAACTATGAAACATTGACCCTGCCCGATGTCCTTAAACGGACCGCCCAGAAACATCCGGAAACCGTCGCCCTGGTGATGATGGGGAAAACCATCACCTACCGACGGCTCAATGAGCTGGTCAACCGGTTTTCCGGCGCACTGGCGGATCTCGGAATACAAAAGGGCGACAAGGTATCCCTGATACTCCCGAACATGCCCCAGGTGATTATCGCCTCCTATGCCGTATTCAGGCTGGGGGCCGTGGTGGTCATGAACAACCCGCTTTACACGGAAACCGAACTGGCGCACCAGCTCAATGACTCGGATTCAAAGATGGCCATATGCATGGATCTCCTGGTCCCCAGACTCCTCAAGCTGAAGGAGAAAACGGGGATAGAGACCATCATTTCCTGCCACATCCGCGATTATCTCCCTTTCCCGAAAAAGCAGCTCTTTCCCTTTGTCAAAAAGAAGATGCACCGGAAGCACGACCCGGCCGAGGGGGTCCCGGAGTTCATGGACCTGATCAAGCGGTATCCTGCGGACCCACCAAAAACGGAGGTCCTGTTTGATGACCTGGCGGCACTCCTTTACACCGGTGGGACCACGGGCCTTTCCAAGGGCGTGATGCTGACCCATGCCAATTGCAGCATCTGTGTCCAACAGTTGAAAGCCTGGCTTACGACTGTGGACGAGGGAAAGGATGTGATGCTGGGCACCTTTCCCGTATTTCATACGGCCGGGTTCACCACCGGCATGAATACGGCCATATACAGGGGGATTACCTACGTCCTCATCCCCAGGCCGGATCCGGGTGTGGTCCTTGAAATGACCCGGAAATACAAGCCCAACTGGTTTCCCTGCGTCCCCACCATTTTTGTGGGGGTTCTGGCCCATGAGGATTTCCGGAAAACGGATTTTTCATCCGTCAAGGGATGTGTGTCGGGGGCCGCCCCTTTGGCTCACGAGACCATCAAACAATGGAAAGCAGCCGTGGGAGCGGACATTGTGGAGTGCTACGGCCTGACCGAGACGTCCACACTGTCACATGCCAATCCATGGGGTGGGACATTAAAGCCCGGGAGCGTGGGGGTCCCTGTTTCCGATACGGACTGCCGGATCGTGGACGTGGATACCGGCACAAAGGATATGCCCCTCGGGGAGTCGGGAGAAATTCTCCTGAAGGGCCCCCAGGTGACCGGCGGATACTACAAGCAGCCGGAAGAGACGGCTGACACCATACGCGATGGATGGCTCTACACCGGAGATATCGGATACATGGATGATGAAGGATACCTCTTCATTGTGGACCGGAAGAAAGACATGATCATCGCAGGGGGATACAACATCTATCCCAGAGATATTGACGAAGTCCTCTACGAGCACCCTAAAATAATGGAGGCCTGTGTGGTGGGCGTCCCGGATGCCTACCGGGGGGAGACCGTGAAAGCCTTTATCGTCCCGGAGGCCGGTGAGAGTGTCACCGAAGATGAGGTAAAAGCCTGGTGCAAGGAGAAACTCGCCATCTACAAGGTTCCCAGGCAGGTGGAATGGATGGATGAACTCCCCAAGAGCGCCATCGGAAAGGTGTTGAGGAGAAAGCTCAGAGAAATGGAGATGGAGAAAAACGCGACCGGCGACGGGACGACCGGCGGGTAAACGGAGGCTTTTCTATGGATGACTATGATGCAATCGTCATCGGTGCGGGGAACGGCGGACTCACGGCATCGACGGCACTGGCCCAAAAAGGGCTGCGGGTACTGCTCCTGGAGCGACACAATATTCCGGGCGGGTGCGCCACCAGTTTCTGCCGGGGCCGTTTCGAATTTGAAGTGGCCCTCCATCAGTTGAGCGGCATGGGGACACCCACGAAACCCGGGCCCCTGCGCATGATGCTGGGGAGCCTTGGGGTTCTGGATCAACTGGAGCTGGTGGAGATGCCGGATCTCTACACCGTGGTCATGCCGGACGGCTTCAAGATCGGATTCAAGCCCGACAAAAACCATGTTCTAGGGGAATTGAAGGCACGATTCCCCCATGAGCATCAGGCCATCGACACATTTTTCAATCTGGTCTATGCCTACGCCAACCAGATGCTGGCCGCCTTTTTCTTCAAGGACCCCGAGCCCTCTCGCGAAAAATATCCGGACATGTATGCCTGTGCCTTCAAAACAGCGGCCCAGGTCCTGGACGAACTCTTTACGGATCCGCTCTTAAAAGCCGTCATAAGCGTGTACTGGGGATATATCGGTCTCCCGCCCGACCGGCTGGCATTTCCCTACCTGGCCATGATTTTTTTTACCTACATCGAATTTAAACCCTTTCACATCAAGGGCGGTTCCCAGGCCCTCAGTAATGTCATTGTCAATAAATTCCTTTCTCACGGGGGGACGGTGCGCTACAACTGCGCCGTTAAGAAGATCATTGTGGAAGATGGGGCGGTCAAGGGCGTCGTGACTGAGGACGGGGACCGGATAGGATCCCGGTTTGTGGTCTCAAACGCATCGCAGATATCCACCTACGTGGGCCTCATGGACCCGGAACATGTCCCGGACGGGGTACAGAGGGAGATGAGAGGGAGAAGTCTCAGCCCGTCGGCGTTCACCCTGTTCGTTGGTTTCGATTGTGAACCGGATGCCTTGGGGTTCACGGAACCGACCAGTTTTCTCCTCAAAGACCTGGATGTGTCGGACCGGATGCTCGGCAGGATGGGGGAGTTGTCCATCGGGGATCAACCCATGGTCCTGAGCTGCTATGATGTGGCGGATCCGGATTTCTCCCCCCCGGGGACCTGCCAGGCCAATATCGTCATCCTCAAATACGGGAAGGCCTGGCTGCGGGTTCCCCCGCGGGAGTATCACAGTGTGAAATTTAAGTGTGCGGAGGAGATGCTCCGAAGGGTGGAGGAGATCTATCCCGGCGTCAGGGGACACATTGAAGAACTGGAGGTCGCCACCCCGCTGACGCACATGCGGTATCTGGGCCATCCGGAGGGGGCCATCTACGGATACGAGCAGTATATCAAGGATTCCATGTTCTTTCAGCCGGGTCGGTATTCTCCCATTCATGGGCTCTACTTTGCCAGCGGCTGGGTGGGAGATTGCGGGTTTCATCCCACCCTTCAGGCCGGCCTCAGAGTTGCCAAATCCATCGTACGTAAATTGGAGAAGGAAGAAAAATGAAAAAAGCCGTGTTTGAAGACTTTGACGGATATGACGATATCATTGGGGAGATTGAGTACAGCCGGAAGTTCGGTGTGGATTATACCCAAGAGCGGAGTATGCCGGAGCGGTTCATCAACCGGCTTCATCCGCCTCGACTGAGACTCCGCCTGGGCGAGATTATAGAAGAAACCGCTTCGGCCAAGACATTCAGGCTGGTTTCCGAGGAGAATGAACTCCCGCCGTTTCTTGCCGGGCAGTACATTTCACTTTTGGTGGAGACCGGCGGCATCCTCACCAACCGGCCCTACAGCATATCCTCGCCCCCTAACCAGGCGGGGTTCTGGGATATTACGGTTCGAAGGGTTCCATCGGGGCTGGTGAGCAATTTTCTCCTTGATCATGTGAAGAAGGGGGAAATTTTACATAGCTCAGGGCCCTGCGGCAACTTCTATCATAACCCCCTCTTCCATGACAAAAGCATCGTCTTGATTGCCGGCGGCGCCGGCATAACGCCCTTTATGAGCATGATACGAGAGATCGCTGAATGCGGGTTGGACCGGCATGTTCACCTCTTTTTCGGGAGCAAAACCCTTGAAGAGGCCCTGTTCCACCATGAACTCACATCTCTTTCCGCTCGATTTGAGAACATTCAATACCTCCCGGTCATTGAAAAGCCATCCGAAGACTACCCAGGGACAGTGGGGCTGATCACCGGAAAACTGATCCAAGAGAAACTGGGCGACCTTTCGGGAAAAACCTTTTATCTCTGCGGCCCACAGGGGCTTTATGATTTCTGCATCCCGGAGCTGGAGGAACTGGGCATTCCGGGAAGGAAAATACGTAAAGAAGTCTACGGCGCCCCTCTGGAGGTCTCCGCCTGCCCGGGCTGGCCCCGGGAGATTCATGCGAACCAGGCGTTTTCAATCGCGGTAAAAGAGAAGGGGACCATTTCCGCCCGTGCGGGTGAGCCGGTGATCAAATCGCTGGAGAAAGCAGGTCTCACCCTCAAGGCCCTATGCCGATCGGGGGAGTGCAGCATGTGCAGGGTGCGGGTGGTGTCGGGGCGGGTATTCCAGCCAAAGGGGGTGCCGGTCAGGAAGTCGGATACGCAATTCGGGTATGTGCATGCCTGCGTCTCCTATCCCCTCGGGGACCTGGAGATCGAGATTTAGAAAGCAAGGAGAGGAGATATTTTCAATGACCGATGACCATCAAATAAAAACTGGACCACGAAAGAACGATCTGGTGAGATTTGAGAAAAAGGGAGACGTGGGCCGGATTATCCTGAATCGGCCTGAGAAGCGCAACGCCATGAATCTCGCCGTTTGGGAGGCCCTTGATCGGGCCATAACCGCTGCGGGCGAAGATCCGGAGGTGAAGGTGGTGATCCTCACCGGAGAAGGCAAGTCCTTCTGTGCGGGCATCGATCTCGGTCCTGAAAACGAACTGATCTCGGCCATCGGAGATAAGCCGGGGGCAACGCAGAAGCTGAAATTCTTTCAAAAAATCAAGGATGTACAGGATATCCATAATCGTCTGGAGAGACTCTCCAAGCCGAGTATTGCGGCCATTCACGGCCATTGCCTCGGGGCCGGCCTGGAGTTGGTTCTCTGCTGTGACATCCGCATCTGTACGGCGGATGCAATCTTCGCCCTGCCCGAGGCCACCCTGGCCTTTATTACGGATGTGGGCGGACTACAGCGGCTCCCCAGGGTGGTGGGGAGGGGGCACGCCCGGGAGATCGCCTTCCGGGGGCATCGGTTTGATGCGGACCGGGCAAGAATGATCCAGCTGGTCAATGATGTCTATACGGATAGGGATGAACTGGAAGCAGGGACAATAGAAATGGCCGAAGAGATTGCATCCAACCCCCCATTGGCGGTGCAGGGGGCAAAAGATATCTTTCTGTTCGATGATGAGGTCGGTTTAAAACGGTCGCTTCATTACAATGCGGCAAGATCATCCATGATTTTGCCGTCGGAAGATTTGTTTGAGGCCATAAGCGCCAAAATGCAGAAGCGAAAGGGCAACTTCAAAGGGGCATAATAAAGGGAGGTCAACATGAGTCAGAAAAAAACGGTGGTAACCTGTGCCCTTACCGGGGTCCTGACAGATCCTTCGGTTCACCATGTCCCGGTCACCCCGGAGGAGATGGCGGACCACGCAATGCAGGCATATGACGCGGGGGCTTCCATCCTCCACTGTCATTTCAGGAACCAGGCCGAAGGGATGGGGCATCTGCCCACGTGGGACCTGGATATTGTGGGGAACATATTGGCGGCCATCAAGGACCGCATACCGGAGATCATCATCTGCATGAGCACGGGGGTTGTGGGGCCCGATATCTCGGGTCCTGTGGCATGCCTTGAAAAATTTCAACCGGAGATGGCCGCCTGCAATGCCGGGTCTTTGAATTATCTGAAGCTTCGCGCCAACGGATCATGGGCCTGGCCCCCGGCCCTCTTCGACAACCGGGTGGAAAAAATCCAAGGGTTTCTGGATGTGATGATCGCAAACCGTATCACACCTGAGTTCGAGTGTTTTGACACCGGCATTGTCCGGAGTGTGGGTCTTTTCCGGAAAAACGGGATGTTTCAGGAGTCGGCCCATATTTCCTGCGTCATGGGGGTTCAAAGCGGCATGCCCGCGCGGCCCGATCTGCTCCCCATCCTTGTGGATGAGATGCAGGAAGGGACCCATTACCAGGTCATCGCGGTGGGCCGGGGTGAGATCTGGGACCTGCATCGTAAATGCGCTGAACTGGGCGGCAATGTGAGGACGGGGCTCGAGGACACCTTCTATCTGCCGGGGGGTGAGAAGGCGAAGAACAACGGGGTTCTGGTGGATGCCCTGGTCAATATCGTGAGGGAGGCGGGCCGGGAACCGGCCTCTCCCGCGGAAGCCCGTGAGATCCTGGGCCTGAGATCCGCCACAACCAACGGGAGGACTACAATCTGATGGAAATTATTAAATATACGGAAGAACACCGGATTTTCAGGGAAGCGGTAAGGAAATTTTTCGCAAAAGAGGTCATTCCACACGCCGACGAATGGGAAGAAGCCGGCAGGGTGCCCAAGAGCGTCTGGCGGAAGATGGGGGAACAGGGATTCCTCTGCATGGATGTGCCCGAGTCATATGGCGGGCTCGGGGCGGATTTTCTCTATTCGGTAATCCTGACCGAAGAGCTGGGAAGGACGGGAAATACCGGATTGGCCACGCCCCTGCACAGCGATATTATTGTTCCCTACATCACATCCTTTGCTTCCGAAGAATTGAAGAAAAAATATCTTCCCGGATGCATCTCGGGAGAGTTGATCACGGCTGTGGCCATGACCGAGCCCAATGCCGGAAGTGATCTTGCCGCCATCCGGACCACGGCTGTTGAAGATGGGGATGATGTGGTGCTAAACGGCCAGAAGACCTTTATCAGCAACGGCCTCAATTGCGGGCTGGTCGTGGTGGCCACAAAAGATCCGTCCGTGGAAAACCCCTATCAGGCCATAGATCTGTATCTGGTGGAGGAAAACACGCCCGGATTTGAAAGGGGAAAAAGGATCAAAAAGGTGGGATGGCACAGCCAGGACACGGCTGAACTGTTTTTCAGCGATTGCCGGATCCCCAAAACCAATCGCCTGGGACAGAAGGGCGGCGGTTTCATGATGCTCATGGAGAAGCTGCAGCAAGAAAGGCTCATGTGCTGCATCATCGCGGTGGCCGCTGCCGAGCGGATGCTGGAGATGACCACTCAGTACTGCCGGGAGCGGACCGCTTTCGGGCGACCGCTAACCAAATTTCAGAATACGCAATTCAAGATTGTTGAGATGGCGACAGAAATCCGATTGGGCCGTACCTTCGTGGACAAGCTCGTCGTGGATCACATGGAGGGGGCCAATGTGGTGGTCAACGTATCCATGGGCAAGTACTGGACCTCGGAAATGGCCATGCGCGTAGCCGATCAGTGTGTCCAGCTGCACGGGGGGTACGGGTATTGCGAAGAATACCCCATCGCCCGGGCCTGGAGAGACGCAAGGGTCCTGTCAATCTTCGCCGGGACCAGTGAGATTATGAAGGGTATTGCCGCCAAGTTCATGGGACTTTAAAGGAAACAATGGACTTTCAATTTACCGATGAACAGCACATGTTCAGGGAACAGGTCATTCGGTTTGCCAAAAAGGAGATTGTGCCCAGGGTTCAGGAACACGATCTCAAGGGCGAATTTGACCGGCAATCCTTTGGCAAACTGGGAGAATTCGGAATCCTGGGCCTTCACTTTCCGGAAAGTTTGGGCGGGAGTGATGCGGATGTGGTAACCACGGTCCTGGCAGGCGAAGCCCTGGGGGAGGCCGGAGTGGACGGGGGGTTGACGCTCGCTTACGGCGCCCACACCTTCCTTTGCGCGGATACCATTTATGCCCACGGGACCGATCGGCAGCGGACCGCCTATATCCCGAAACTGGCTTCCGGCGAGTGGGTGGGGTGCATGGGACTGACCGAACCGGATGCCGGATCGGATGTGGCGTCCATGACCACCCGGGCCGAAAAAAAAGGGGATCGGTATATCTTAAACGGCAACAAGATGTTCATTACCAACGGGCCCGTGGCCGACGTGGCGGTGGTGTACGCCAAGACCGGCAAAGATCTCAAGCATGCGGGGATTTCGGCTTTCATCGTTGAAAAGGGACTAAAGGGCTTTTCAGCCGGCAACAATCTCATGAAGATGGGGGTTCGTACCTCCCATACTTCGGAACTCATCCTGGAAGAGTGTGAAATCCCCGAGGCGAACCTCATCGGTCAGGAGGGAGGGGGATTCCTCATGGCCATGCAAACCGTGGAATGGGACAGAAGCGCCCTCCTGGCCCCCTTTGTGGGCGGCATGACCTATGTTCTAAACAAATGCGCCCGCTATGCCCGGGAACGATACCAATTCGGCCGACCCATCGGTCAGTTTCAGGCCATTAAACATAAACTGGCCGATATTAAGATCTTCATCGAAGCCGCCAGGACCTTGTGTTATCGAATCGCCTGGTGCAAAGACCAGGGGAGACCCCTGAACCATCTGGAGGCAGCCATTGCCAAACTCTTTGTGGGAGACTGGTCTTTGGGGCCGGCCAATGACGCCATGGTCCTGTTCGGGGGGTATGGATATTGCCAGGAATATGAGGTGGAACGGTATTTCAGGGACAGCCGGCTCGCCCCCATCGGCGGCGGGACCTCCGATATTCAGAAAAAAATCATCTCAAAACTCATTTAAATGATGCGCAAAGGGTTATCGGCTTATGAATTTTGACATGGGGGAAGCGGAAAAACAGATCTGCAAGAGGATCAGGGAACTGTTCGCCGGGGATACCGCGGCCGAACTGAGGCAGATGGAAATCCTGCCCATGGAGGACGTCCGGAGAATCACCCGCCATTGGCTCACGTCACTGGGGGAAGCCGGATATCCCATGTCTTCAATGGAAAACGGCCGCAACAGCGTTTCCCTGGTGGCCAAGCAGGAACAGTTGGCGGCGCTGGCCCCCTCGCTCTTTCTTTCAGTGGAGGTGAGCATTCGCATCTTCGGGCGGCTCATTACCCTTTTCGGCAGCGAGGATCAAAAAAATGCCGTTCTTCCCGATCTCATAAGCGGAAAGACCATCGGCGCCGTAGCCCTCTCCGAAAACGGCATGAACATTGAAAAGGACCCGCTCAATACCATGGGCGTCTCCTCCACGGACGGTTTCCATGTGACCGGGAACAAGGGTCATGTGATTAATGCACCCATCGCAGACTGGATCGCGGTGGCCGGAAAAATCGATGGCCGGGAGGGACCTGCCTTCTTTCTGATGGAAAAAGAGAGCAAAGGTCTTTTCATGGGCCACAGACTGGCCACCCTCGGATATGAGGGGGTGCCCATATCGCCCATACGACTCGATGACTGCCCTGTTCCCCCGGCACATGTGATTCACCCTCCCGTGGATCGTGCTGTGCTTCAGACAGTCCGCATGTGGGAAGACCAGGTCTTAACCGCCGCAAGCCTGGGACTCATGCGACGATCATTTGACGCAGCACTTGAATATGCCAAGACCCATAGAAGCGGGGGGAAACCGATTGTTGCCTATCAGGAGGTCGGCTTCAAACTGGCCGAGATGCTGACGCTCTTTCAGACGGCACAGCTTCTGGCCTATCGTGCCGCCTGGATGTCCGAATCGGAAGACCGGGAGGCTGACGTCCTGGCCCATTCGGCCAAGGTATTTTGCGCCGAGTCCGCCGAGAAGGTCGCAAGCGACGCCCTGCAGATCCTGGGCGGAAAGGGGTATGTGTGCGGAAACCCCGTGGAAGCCGGATACCGCGACGCCAAATATATTCAGATCGCGGGGACATCCACGGAAATATCCCGCATGAAGATCGGGGACCGGGTCCTGGAATACCCTTAAATTCCGGATTGGAGGAAGTTGACCCATGAGTGATGATTTGCTGTATGAAGTCAAGGACAACGTCGCCTTTCTGACCATCAACCGGGAGAACCGTAGAAACGCCATCAGCCTGGAAATGATCCGGTCTTTTCGGGACCGTCTGGTGGAGGCGGATCGGGACGAAACGGTGGGGGCGGTTTGCCTCACGGGAAAGGGGGACAAGGCCTTCTGCGCGGGGGCGGATTTGGGGAGCGCCCTAGCAAGACAGGGGGCCGGGCAGGGGGAGGACCCATTGTCGGGTCCCAGGACCTACGCTGCGCTCCTCAAGGAAATGGCGAAATTCCCTAAACCGCTGGTGGCGCGCATAAACGGTCCGTGCATTGCCGGCGGAATGGGTTTGATGCTCGCCTGCGATATGGTCATTGCCAGGGGCGACACCTACTTTCGCCTGCCCGAGGTCAACGTGGGCATCTTTCCCATGATGGTGGGGGCACTTCTCTATCGGAATTTGCCCAGGAAAAAGGCCATGGATCTGGTCCTGACGGGAAGGAAAATACCGGCCGTGGAAGCGGAACGGTTGGGAATGATCAGCCGCGTCGTGGGCCCGCACCGGCTGGACAGTGAAGTTGATGATACGCTGAAACATCTCACATCCATGAGCCCCATCGGCACAAGGCTCGGCAAGCAGGCATTTGCAGCCATGAGCGAAATGCCCTTTGAAGCGGCCGTGGGCTATCTCTCAGAGGCCCTTGGCAAGGTCATCGCCACTAAGGACGCGGCAGAAGGCATGAAGGCGTTCATGGAAAAAAGACAGCCCAAATTTATCGGTAAATAATTTAAGGAGGATGAAAAAATGGCGTTTACGGAAGTGACGGAAGTTTTCGACAGGATGCCCCGGGTGTTCAACGCGGATGCGGCCCAGGGTCTGGATGTGGTTTTTCAGTATGAGATCACCGGCGATAACGGCGGAAACTGGAGTGTGGTAATCAAAGACGGTGCCTGCCAGGTCAGCGAAGGGATCCATGAATCACCCTCCGTGACCCTGACCCTGTCGGGCGACACATGGCTCGGAATCGTCAACAAAGAAACCAACGGCATGCAGGCTTTTATGTCCGGGGACCTCAAGGCCACCGGGGATGTCATGTTGGCCCAGCGGATTGAACAGCTTTTTCCGCTCTGAAAGGCCCGTCAGGCGGGAAGCGGATTCTTTGCCCACTCCGGCAAGGGATCCGGCTTTGCTAATAGTGCTAATAGGGGACAGACCCCGTTTATTTTTCTGATCGGATCGGATTCCCCTGACACAGCACCCGCCACAAGGTTTTTGCCGGATCGGCTCTGTCCACCGGTTTCATGAGAAGGGCATCGAAGGCCAATCGTTATTTCTGGGGTCAAGCCATAAACAGCGAAAGGAGAATTGGAATGGAAACAAGCCTCTTTCCTAGAGCAATTCCAGCCCTACTGTTTCTGATGACAATAATGTTGCTTGTGGGATGCAGCAACGATAGCCACGATGATCCGGGAGTAAAGGTGAGCGTCAATGGCGCACTGCAAGATGGCTCCATACAAACCAAACAAACCTCCACCGGCCTTGTTGTAGATGCCCGGGCCTTTGCTACCAAGATTTCCGGACTTTCGTTTTACCAGATGCTCAATCCCCCCTCCCCCGGCATGGTCCTTCAATACGGCAAAATCATTTCCTTTGTGTCGGTCGGATTTGCCTCGGGGTTTTGCTCCCTTGCAGAGGTCCCCATGGAACCTCCTTTGGAGATCTCGGGGGGCATCTATTGGACCCCCTTGAATTTCCTGGCCGAGGCCCTTTCCGGTGAAATAGAGGTGGAAGCAGGCGGATCCATCATTGCCGTTACCACGTCCCCTCCCCCGGAAATCGGTGATATTGTACCACAAACCCAGACCATTGCTCAGCAGCTGGAAGGGGAATTCCATGTCCGGCAGGGGGAGATTTCCCTGGTCAACATCGCGGAATTGTTTACTGCGGGATACACGACCGATTGCCAAGCCATGAATGCCGGCGCAACATACTTTATTGTACAGAATCCCATCTCCCCAAGGGTCGACCTCTTTAACAGAATACCCTTCGGCATTCAGATGGACCAGGACGAAGCCGTCATATGGGTGGCCAACACGCCGCCGGAATGCAAATACTTCGGCTACCAGCACTATTTGCTGAGCCGGTATTATTACGAGGGAAAGAACCCGGGTTTCAAAAAGGTCTATGCGCGGCTTGGAGATTCCATCAACAACTACAAACCTTTCTTGAACAACGATCCTTTTAAGAAATTCTTCGTTTTCATCATCACCGGCAACCAGGAGGTTCACGATCATGTGATGTCGGCCATTCAAGAGGCCGGGATCACTGAAGATCTCATCCTGTCGCTTGTCCTGCCCGATGACGTCCGGTTCGGCCTGGAAATGGAGTCCGATTTACTGAACTTCATCCACAGGGCCACCGTGTTTGACCAGGGCACGGCTAAGGAAAAATACATCCACAACCCGACCCTGGAGGTGCTGCGGGTGACACCCAGGAAGGAAAAGGCGACAATCCCCATGGAGCCGCCTGACCCCCGGGATCGCCAGACCGGGATCCGTGAACAGGATATTGCGGGACTGGGGGCGCTTTTGGAACGGCTAAAAACCAATGTCATCGCCAAGCACGGGGGGAATTTCCAATACATCAGAGAGCTCAAGACCAGCACATGGTTGTATCCGGGAAATGGTCAGGCCATCCAAGAGGGAGAAAACGTCCTCGGAGAAACCAATGACACATTATATCTACAGACCGATTCATTTGTCTTAAATGATGATGATCTCATCATCGTCTTGGGTGTAAACCATGACCAGACAGGGAAAACCGTCTACTCAAACGTGAGCTGTTATGGTACAAATCTGAGCAGTAATGGTACGCCGGTCTATAACGGCGTTGGCGGTATCCTGAGTACGCCGTGGACCCCAAATACTCCCGATAGAATCAGCTATTTCGGTACCGCGGCGGAATATCTGCCTGATATCAGTACGGCGCAACAGGACATGCTCTATGTCTATAAATTTGCGCGAAGGCCCATAGATGAGAGCACCTTTGTGATCCCTTACAATCTGGACGGTTCCTATAACGGAATCAACAACGGGGTGCCGGTTATCATGGGTTTCAGGATGTACGTGGATGTGGAGACCACCATCGGTCCCTATCCGGGAAATACCGAAGACGGGAATTATTTTTCTTTTGAGGGACCACCCGGGAGCGAGGTCTTTTTTGACCAGGCCATCCTTTTCACCAATACGCCTCCCCCTTATTAATGGGGACTGAAAATCAAAACAAAGAATTCCGGGGACAGTGTATCAATTATCCTGCTTATCTTCCTTGCTGTATGTCGTGACGGCACGTATTGGGCGCCAAATAAAACAGGTGTGACCCCTTTTTTACTTCAATTATATTTTGAAAGAGCGTCCCGCTGCCCAAAGTTATTTACTTAGTGATGGACGTCGTTTCCCATAATGAAAACATCTGCGGCTTGTTCGCAGAATGTTTTTGTTAGAGTCCTTTTGTATATTGGGCGTTGGTTGAAGGATGAATCATCTGTTTGAGTTCATTTTCTGAATCGCGATCTCCATTCAGGAGTTGTTCAAAAAGCGCTATTATTCCGGATTTATCCATCCCTATTTTAGTTTCGGTCTTTATATCCCTTAGGTCAATGAAAAAACTGGAAAAAACATTCGGTAAATCAGTGACGATGTCTGTGTTCAAGAAGTTGTTATTGCTATAGATACAATGATAGTTGCCCTTTGTTTTTTTAATAAAGAATGGGACTTTGCTCAAATTGGTAATAGATGAAGATTTCTGGCATTTCTGAATACAGTCGTCATCAATACTGCTTTTTTCACATCCAATGACCTGCTGATGTAAACATTGCCTGCTGACCATGAGTGAAATGGGATGATAGATACTATAGTACAGCTTGAAATCCTGAGGCTTAATAATGCTTTTCATCTGGTTTCTGCTGATTTCATTTGAAATGAATGAACCATAACAGTCGAAATTTTCTTTTAAACATAAAAGGCTGAATGAATTGATAATGTTAAGAAAGGGGCCGGCTATCCATGGAATCCCTTTTTGACAGGCTTCATAAGCGATACCGCTATTATTTGTTACAATAAGTTCCGGTTCCACCTTTTTAAGAAAATTTACCGCAGCAGTATAGTTTTCCCCTATTAAAACAGAAGGGAACCAGGGGATTATTTTTCTGTTTTTTAAAAAAAGATCTATAAACCCGGGATATTCATTTTTTAAACAATCAGGAAGTTGAAAAAAGATATCCGCAGCGGTCTTATCACAGAGGTACAAATCTTTCTGGGAGGAGATTAATAGAGAAAGAGCGGGTTTAATATGGGGTGTACTTTGTTTTTTTAAGACGGGAACCGCAATCGGTTCAATAATTTTTTTGATACCATTTAATCGGGCTAAAATTCTTTTCTTTATTGAAGTGAGTTCTTTATACGGTATAAAAAGATCACTTTGAAGGTTTTCCCGCTCTATAAGCTTAATGTAATATGCCGTATCATTTAAGGTTCTGAATTTTTTTAATAATAGATCGTGGTCCAAGCCCCTTGCGGCACTTAACAGATTGCTTTCTGACAATACACTAAATGAACTGTCCGGAGTTTTCACAGATACTTTTAAATAGGTCCCGAGTTTTCCTGAAATGCTTAGGGTTAAAGGACTTTTGGCTATACTTAACGGTTTGATTTTATTTTGAATGATAGCTGTGGTTTCAGCTTTTTCTTCATTAAAGTTTATTCGGTTTTCTTCCATCTTTTTGTTCGTGCGATAATTCTCAATTTTAGAAAGCTGTCTAATTGAATTATCACGGGGACTATCAATATACATATCTTTATTAATATCCCCTTTCAAATAGGAATTTGAAAAATCCCGGTTAAACACCTTATAAAGGTCACTGTTGTCATTATTCAGTCTGTTTTGATCATAAAAACTCCGGATTTGTTTTTTCCAGCAATTTACCACCGAATATACGTAATCAAAGCCCTTTATCCTGCCTTCAATCTTTACCGAATCAATCCCCGCCTCGGATAGTTCTCTTAGATCAAAATAGGCTGAATTATCTTTGAGATTCAGGGGGAAATCTTTACCTTCAGGCGTCGTTAAATAGCGGTTTCTGCAGGGTTGACTGCATCTGCCGCGATTTCCCGAGTTCCCTCCATGAACAGAACTTACATAACAAAGGCCTGAAAAGGAGATGCAGTAGGAACCGTGAACAAATACTTCAGTCTCCATATGACGTTTTTGTCCGGCATAGGCTAAATCTTTGATCTCATGAAGATTCAACTCTCTTGACAGATTAACCCGGTGAGCCGAAAGTTTGCCTAAAAACTTTATCTGGCCTTCATTATGAGTATTAAGCTGTGTGGATGCATGAATTTGAAGACCTTTAAAATATTTGGATAACAGAAAAAACAATCCAAAGTCCTGAATAATGACCCCATCGATATTTGTGTTTACCAGTTTGTTCAGCAAGCTTATAATGGCCTGGATTTCACTTCCCGTTATAATAATATTAAGGGTTAGAAAAACTTTACAATTATTTCCATGAGCAAGCTTCAAAACCCCTCTCAACTCTTCAAAATTTAAGTTGATTGCCCGGTTTCTGGCGTTGAATTTATTCAGACCGCAGTATATGGCATCGGCCCCTGCTGCAATTGCCGCTTTTATGGAATCAATATCACCCCCCGGCGCCAGAATTTCGATTTTTCTTTTCATATGATTTTTGGCAACATGATTGCGATCGGTCATGTGGAGAAACCTAAAATGGGTGGCCTAAGACTTCACCTGCGTCCCGGTTTGTGCCTGTTTAACGGCGACCCGGAAAACTTGTTTATGGTCTTCTTAGGATGTCAGCTTGCCTGTATTTGGGCAAGTAGTTTTATTACCCCCTAAATCCCGCGAGCGTCTCTTTTGCCGAAGCGACAAGGCAGCAGACGCGCAGCCGTATTGTAATACGGCAAGGAGTTGATAACGCATTAGATTCGGCAATTCAGGGGACAGTCTATTTATTGATTGACAAGCAAATCAGTCTTTTCGTATTTTCAATACATTATGGCAAAAATCGCACGAGTCGTCGTAGCGTGGATACTGCATCACATCACCCAGCGGGGGAACCGCGATATACTGTCCCCGGAATTCACATGACTGATTACCAGAAATATTTCGGTGAAACCCATAACATGGTCCGGAAGACCGTTTCCGAGTTTGTTAAGCGGGAAATCGGACCGTTTGTGGATGAATGGGAGGAACAGGGGGGATTCCCCCGAGACCTCTATCCCAAGGCCGGCGCCGCGGGCATTCTCGGCATCGGTTACCCCGAGACCTATGGCGGTTCCGGCGGTGACATCTTCGTTAAGATCGCCGCCACCGAGGAATTGATGCGATGCGGCTCAGGCGGCGTGGCCGCGGGTCTCGGGTCTCTCGACATTGGGATACCCCCGGTATTGGCCCTGGGGAGCGAGGACCAGAAATCGCGTCTGCTCCCCCCTGTTTTCCGGGGCGAAAAGATCTCGGCGCTGGGCATCACGGAACCGGACGCCGGATCGGATGTGGCCAATATCCGGACCCGGGCGGTTTTAAAAGGTGACCATTACGTGGTGAACGGGAGCAAGATGTTCATCACCAGCGGCGCCAGAGCGGACCGGTTGACCTGCGCGGTTCGAACCGGCGGCGAGGGATACGGCGGTATCAGTCTGCTGGTCATCGATTCGAACACCCCCGGATATTCGGTCTCTGAAAAGCTGAAAAAGATGGGGTGGTGGGCGTCGGATACGGCCCAGATTTATTTCGATGACTGCCGGGTGCCGGTCCAAAACCTCCTTGGGGCTGAGGGTCAGGGGTTTTACGGCATCATGGAAAATTTTCAGAGTGAGCGGTTACATCTCTCCATTATGGCCAACATGACCGCCCAGATGGCCCTGGAAGAATCCCTCAAGTACGCCCGGGACAGAAAAGCCTTTAGCCGGCCCCTCACCGGTTTTCAGGTCACCCGCCATAAGCTTGCCGATATGGCGACCCTGGTGGAGGCCAGTCGTGAATTCACCTACCGGGTCGCCGCCAAAATAGGGGCCGGGGAAAACCGGGTCAAGGAGATTTCCATGGCAAAGAATTTTGCCTGTATGGCCAGTGATCGGGTCACCCATGACGCCGTCCAGATACACGGCGGCTTCGGTTACATGCGGGAATATCTGGTGGAACGGCTCTACAGAGACAATCGGGTCCTCTCCATCGGAGGGGGGACCCAGGAGATTATGAAAGAGATCATCAGCAAAATGATCGTTTGATGATCCCTACTCCGCCACCTCGCCTTTTATAAGATCGTTAATCCGTTCTTTGTTGTAGCCCAATTCTCCCAGAATATCGACCGTATCGGCGCCCCGAGGCCCCTTGGCCGGGTCGGCACGACCGGGCGTTCGGGAAAGTCTGGGGGCGGGGGCGGGTTGTGGGATGCCGTCCATATCAATGATGAGGTTTCGTTCCTGATTGTGCGGATGTTCCCCCACTTCGTTCAGGTTCAGAACCGGCGTCACACAAGCGTCTTTTCCCTGAAAGACGCTTGTCCATTCATCCCGGGTTCTGGTTTTAAACACTTCGGCAAAACGATCGATCATTTTGGGCCATTGTTGCATGTCAAATTGATGGGGAAGGGTCTGGGGGTCCAGCTCAAGACCTTCCAGCAATGCCCCATAAAACCGTTGTTCAACGGCCCCAACCGCCATGTAAAGGCCGTCTGAGGTTTCGTAGGTTTGGTAGAACGGGGCCCCGCCATCCAGGGGATTGGTTCCGATATCAAGGGTCATGAGATGGTGCGCCAGCATACCGTGGAACATGGTCGAAAAACCGGCGGCGCCATCCAGCATGGCGGCATCCACCACCTGTCCTTTTCCGGAATGGTGACGTTCCTGAAGCGCCAGCAGGATGCCCATGGCGCAGAGCATGCCGCCGCCCGCGAAATCCGCCAGCATATTCGCGGGCGGAAGGGGCCGTTCCCCCTTTCTTTTGCAGAGAGAGAGCGCCCCGGACAGGGCAATATAGTTGATATCATGGCCGGCCGTAGCCGAAAGACTCCCGGTTTGGCCCCAGCCGGTGAGCCGGGCGTAAATTAATCCGGGGTTCAGCTTTGATACATCTTTCGGCCCCAGGCCCAGCGCTTCCATGACCCCGGGCCGATACGGTTCCAGCAGCACATCGGCCTTTTCGATCATCTTCTTTATAATCTCGATTCCCTCTTTTGATTTCAAGTTCAAACGCATGGACCGTTTGCCCCGGTTAAAAGGGCTTTTTTTCATGATGTTCCCAAATTCAGGCGCCCCTTTGGTCAGGCGGTCCACAATAACCACATCCGCACCGAAATCAGACAGTATCATACCGCAATAGGGGGAAGGCGCCAGGCCCGCCATTTCAACTATTTTTATACCGTTCAGAGGTCTCATGTCTTTTCCTTATAAAAAAGTATCTTCATTTTTTTAAACCGTTGGGATTATACGGAAAATCAAGGATGTCTGTCAAGTAAAACGGCGTTATGAATCGGAATTCTCGACGACGCACCATTATGATTTATTCTCATTGACGTTCCGGTTTCGGTTCCATACACTTGGAAAGTAAACAACCATCAAAGATGGGATTGCAAATGACCAAAATAAAAAAACCTGTTTTTTCTGCCCTGGTGTTTGCAGTGATTGCAACAATGATAGCCGCATGCAGTGATAACAACAGTGGTTCCAAACCATTGGAAAAGGAGGAATATTTCATAATCCTTTCGGGTAGTGGCTCGTTGATACCGGCCGAGGCGTCACAGACGTCATCCTCATCATCATCGGAGGTGACAAGTGGTTACACGCTGATGATGGAAAATCTATCGGAATCCGTCACCTGGTTTGCCAATAGGCCAGCCCGCGACATTGGACGGGAAACAACCGCCGGGTTTATCAACCGTGTGTGGCCGGTCCGCTTCGGGGCCATCCATCCAAACGCTCTCCTGGATTGCCGGGTAAGCGGGCAAAGCCTTGAAGACGGCATGTATTTAACTATCGGGAACCCGGTGTACGATCCTGAAAACGACCGGCTTACATTTGCTTCCGTTACCCTGCATAACTGGACCATGGATGAAAAACCGGCAAACCCACTCTCCTTTGACCATGTCAAACTGACCCTTCTGCCGAACTGTATCAATCCAGGGCAAACCTGCTGGTCGTGGGCCCAGGTATCGCCTTCGGTGAGCTTTGTTCCGTCAGACGAGGAAGGCAAATATCTGCTGAAGATGAATCATATTTATCGTGAGTTGTATCACCTTCAGCATGCGCCCGGATATGGCTCCGAAATCATGTCGACCCTCTCCATGGAAACCTATTGGGATGATATTTTTCAGGGTATACCGCCCAATGCATCCCTGAGCGCTTACACGGATACGGGCAAACTGAATCTTATTCTGCTGACCATTGAAAACCCTTCCTATGATCCAGAAGACAATACGTTTACTTATGAAGCGACGGTGCTGTCCGGTGATACAGACAGCCCGGGAGTCATGAACACGGCAACGCTGCTGATTGATTCCACCGGCCCTGTCGATTACCGCAAGGCCGCTGAACGGGAATACAAAAAGCTTTTTGATGCGTGGATTTACCAGGGAGATCAGAAATATAACAATGTTCTCATGTGGTATCAGGGAAACGCACTGGATACACTGATCGATTATGTGTCCATCACACAGAACAAAAAAGAAGGCTCTGATTTGGGTGGTTATATTTCGAAACTCTACATTGCCAGATTGAAGGAGGGAAATTGGTGGGATGATTTCGGCTGGTGGGGAATCGCATTTCTGAACGCCGCCAGGAATCACACGATACTGGGGGAAACGCCGGAAACGGAATATATGAAAAATGCGGGCCGGTGCCTGGAAGAGTATATGGACTATGCGACCGAGGTATGGAAACAGGCACAGACAGCTAAATGCTTCCATGATGTAGGCTGGTCAAGGTATGCACCGCGATTCGAGGGAGGTGTCTGGAACTCCGCGTTTGCAGCGTTGAACACTGGGCCGTATTGGGATTGCAATCCCAATCACCATCAGGAACCACCCATATTGCCTCTCCCCGTCCCCGTGGGGACACCGGGAGATGATTGTTCAATACTCACGCCGCTACAGAATACCGTGACGAACGGACTCTACCTGGTCCTCAACACAAGATACTACCAGCAGAGTTCGGAGAAACAGAAAACGCGCAGGGACCGGACCCTGGCCATTTACGGATGGCTCAAAAACTGGATGGATCTTGAAGACCAAGAGGTATCCCAGTGCCCCGTAAGTAAAGAAAAGCCCACTCCCCTGAACAAAATAAAGCCCTCGCTTCTGAACTCGGAAACAGGCCTTCTAAGAGAAAGGGTGAGCACCTATATAAAGGACACGGAACAATCCCCATCCTGCTTCACCGGCGTAAAATGGTACGAACAGAATTTGTCTTGGGCGGGGGACCAGGGGATTGTTCTGGGCGGTCTGGTTGACATCCTTAACAGCAAATTGACCGAAGATAACCAATGGCTTCTCGAAAAAGCCAAAGGAATCCTTGACGGTGTTAAGGATCATATGACCCAAGGCATGAGCGGCAGCAAACATGATAAGCTGGCCCCGGAAGTTCTCCGGCCCTGGACCTTGTTTGACGGCTGGGGTCCCGATGATGGTGAAAACCCCACCTTTACTTCTCCCGGCGGCTTTGGTTTCGGCGACCCGGATTATCCTGGGCCTGGTGACCGGGAATACGAAGAGGTATGTTCTTGTGATAACTTAAAAAAAGAACCCCCATGCCCATCGGAGCCCCCGAAAATCGCTGTGGATCCCACGACAAATTACATCGCCGGTCCGGGAGTCTTTATGCGCTACCTGGTTTATGCTTACCAAAACAACAAGGATTTGAGAGACCATATCCGCAGCAATGAATATCTGGCTTTCCTGAAAGCGAATGCCGATGCCGTTGCATACGAAAAATATTCCTGTTCCTGTAAGGGCATCGAAAGTTCAGATTCCCCTGACGTTAAGGCCGGCAAACTGGCCTGCAAAATGAGTTGCCAGATCACACGGCTTGCAACGCTGAATGCGGCCATGGTGATATTGACGTCACGCTGAAGCTCGCAGCGAATAGCGTTTGATCATAACATAATTGTCCGCTGATTTATGTTCTGGTGCATCGACTGGGATAAAGCATAAAGATCATATTTACGGCTCTTTACATACAGTGCGTTGTCTGCCCCTGCGGCGGATTCTGACAAGTGTTGCAGTTGCAGCAATTGTCAGACGGGGCCAGCGTGTCAAGATCCGTAGCCTCGATTTTCACCTTGCAGGTGCTTTGGTCTTCGAGTGTGACCGTCACCACGTTTCTCGCACTGGGTACTGAACTATCACAGAGGCCAAGGGTCCAACTCGTATCCAGTGTGGCGGATATACACCCTCCATTTGAGTCCGGTGTTACGATGATTCCCACTTGACCGGCATTGTCCGGGTTCTGACAGCCATTGGGGTTGGGGCAGTCGCTCGCCCCCCCGCACCGCCAATACCACCCGTTTACCTGAAATCCAATCTTGTTTTCGCCAAACAAATTCGAAACCGTTATGGGCATCACCTGGTTATAGGGAGCGTCTTTGGGCGTACTACCTTCAAAGAAAGTCAGGGACGGGCCTTGGCAACCCGCCAGCAATTGCACTTGATTGTCCACCTGCATCGTTACGGTATCCTCAACTTCCTCCTCCTGTGGTTCCAGGATATTGACGGTGTAAGTGGATCCGGCATCTTTTGTTACCTGACAATCTGCTGATGTGGCACAGGCTCCTCCCTGGTTGCAGTCAGCCGGTACCCGTCCGGTGCATGCAGAACACCCAAATGGATAAACACCATCGGAATCCAGGTAGCCTTGATCCGAGGTGACAGGTCCAAAAGTTGTTCCTTCACTTGATACAATGCTGACGGGTACGCTGAAACCATTAACCAGGCTGATGTCAATGGTATCACGGCCATCAGATTGGGCGTAAATAGTAAATTCTGCCTGAGTCGTCGCGCAACCGGTCCATGGCAAATCGCCGCCGATGGCATAGGATATGTTGGCATGACAATCCGTCTTCTTAAATACAAATTCTTGTTTATTTTTTGGGGTATTGCTCTTATCTTGCAGCGTGAAAGAACAGATATAGGGGTTGGTTCCTTCGACTTTGCAGAAATCAGAAAAATCAGAAGGCAAATAACATGAAGTCGCAATAAAGCCAAGGTTAACCGTTACGTCATTATCTTGATTGTTAGTCAATATAACCCTCGTATAATTATCAGGAGAGTCGATCAACAAAGTTGCATTTAACAGGGAAACGGCCTCTGTGAGATCCCCCGTTAATATCGTTGCGTCATAGGAAAAAATGTTGTTTTGATAAGTTGGGTTATTAAGCTCCAATGCGAGCAGCTGCAATTCACCCGCTTCGGTATAAGCACTCAGAGAGGCATTGGGAGGAGCTTTGCTGAAATAGAAATTCCAATTCTCCGTCATGGATACGGCCGTATTTATTTCAACACCGGAACCCGGTGCATTTTGTATCTGGTACAATTCCGGATAAACATTGTTCAAATACAGCTTGTACACGCCGTCCGTCTCTGTTGGCTCAAAGAAAGCGTCCGGCGCAATCTGAGCAAACGACCAGGTATTTGTTTCACCCTCAGGGCTGTTATCAAATACGGTTATCTTGATGTACCCAATATCCAATGGGGTATCGGGGTGTTTAACGTCCATTGTAGAACCCAGCAACGCCACCTGAAAAGTGAGACGATCCGTTTCTGAGTCATAGACCGGGCTTTTAAATTCTAAATACAGGCCGTCATTTATTGCTTCTTCCTTCAGGTATCCGTCCAAAACGCCATTTGGAGAGACCTCGCCATAAATTTTGGGCCACAAATCAATATAGTCTTGTACGGTTTCTATGCCCGATTCGTGATCCGGCCTCACTGTATACCAAAGTACATTATTCGACACGTCCTCCAAGGTTAGGGTGTATTCCCAGCTTTGATCTGCGGTATCAACGGTTTTTTCTCCAGCACTCTCAACAACGGGCGAAAGGGTCCCGCTGTCCATGGCCATCACATACACGCGATTGGTTGGTATATTGGGTGAGACAGGCGAACTGCCGTTATCGCTGTCGCTGCATCCCAAAGGAATGATTAAAAGAAAAGCTGACAATACAAACCCGCCCAGAACCGTAGACAATTTTCTCATATTTTTCTCCTTTCATGCTCAAATCGCTTATACCCAAAGTTCGTCATGAATGGCCTTGTGGTCGTCACCTTTCCGGAGTTTTTCCGTCACATGTTCCATGACTCTTTCTATTTGCCGGGGGGCCAGATTTTTTAAGAGACAGTCTTTCATAATCAGTAACAGCGTTTCAGGCGCCATACCAACGTAATCAAGGGTTTCGCCAAGTTCAATGACAGCGGCGATCTGCCCGGATGTTTTCCCCTTCCCCGCAGTCAGGACGTCTTTAATGGAAGACGGATCGAAGCCGCTTTCCAGGGCAAAGGCTGTGGCATTGAGCAGCGTTGGATTTGTTTGAATTGACGCTCTATAATCTGTTTCGGCTAATAAAGTCCTCGCTTTTTTAAAAGCTGCGTGCCTGTTATGGACAGCGGATTTGAGGGTATCCGGTCCCACTTTTTCTAAAATACCTTCCTGGAGTTTGAGGAAAACATGTTTTGAGACAATGTTTGAAGGATCATTTTGAAATAATGGGTCCATAATTGAGCGGGCCTGTTCGGGCAGGGAATGGGACATGGTTGCGTATTCGCTCAGAGTGAAGGGACGCGGTTGATCAAATTCCCGTGGGCCATCATTGAGCAAGAGTACGCTGTTCTCGTGGCCAAAACCATCAGCGCGGAGGGCCTCTCCGTCATCGTCCGGAACCAGTCGTGATCCATTGACCAGGAAAGTGTATTCATATCTTCCCGGTGGCAGTTTGATGTCAATGACCCAGTATCCAAGGGCATCAGGGCCTTTCAAGCGAAAAACTCCGGGCATCCAGTTTGAAAAGGTTCCCACCAGTTGAACCTGATTTGCCGAAGGTGCATAGAGATCCAGAACCACCGGAATCAGCACGGGTTTCTCAGGAGATCGAAAAAAGGTGAGACCGGTCACGAGAAGAAACATGGCCAGGGCGCCCGCCAGCGCCGGTATGGGCCAGAAACGCCGTTTGGGCCAGAATGACTTCAGCCTGTCTCTCCATGTGAGGCATGGTTTCTCAGGAAGCGCTGCCATAACCCGGGCCACAAAATCATCTGGCGCCTTTTCCTGATGATTTTCCAGGCGCTTCAACTTGTCCCGGTTTTCCAAGTGGCGTTGTCTCATGCTTCAAATTTTCCCACTTTGTGGTTTATCTCTGGCGGAATCTATTTCGTGCTCCGACAAGTGTTTCGCCAGTTGATCCCGTCCCCTTTTGACACGCATTTTGGCGGCACTGGTCCCGATCTTCATGATGCCGGAAATTTCCGTATAGGAAAACCCTTCCACATGCTTTAAAACCAGCGGAACACGAAGCTTTTCCGGTATTTTATGAAGGGCGGTCATGAGGTCCATTCGGCAATGCTCCGGGTTCCGTGGGAGGGCAGGCTTCATTTCAGGATTGGGGTTGTGCACCTCGCGCCGCCTGGCACGGCTGCGCAGCCGGTTTTTGCCCAGGTTGGCGCAGATGGTGAAAAGCCAGTTCCTGAAACTGCGCTTTGGGTCATAACTGGCCAGCTTGCAATAGGCCTGAATAAAGGTATCCTGCGCAAGGTCTTCCGCCTCGTATCGATCCCTCATCCGGGCCAGCGACATAAAATAGACCCGGTGTTGATACCTCTTTACGATCTCAGCATACGCATCCTTCCGTCCGTTCATGCATTTTTCTATCAATACCGCGTCGGTTGGATGCATCTTCTGTTTCTTCCTGTTACACCGCCCGGGCCCTTTTCGTCACATGACAGGCGCAATATTTATTTCGCATACCCGAAACTGATTTCAGATTGGAATGACTGTATCATTTTTTTCTTTTAATCCAAAGATAAAGCTGGGGCTTGTAAAGAAAACGGCCTGATTTTCGGGAGTGCCACATTGAACGGGATTGGCTGCTTGTTTACACGATTACCGATTTTGAACTGAGATCTGCGCGTTTGGGATCTCACAGTTATTATTTGACTGACGAGGGACGACGCTTACTCAAATCCAACCTCAAATTGAATGATGGACTTATGAACCAATTTTCCACTATAATTTGAACGTACGCGGCGGGCTGTTGAACTTCCTTGAATTCAATAATTTTTCTTTTCCTCGAAAGCGGGGCCAACACTTTCGTGTTCTAAGATCAGATAATATAAAGAACCAGGAGATAAAATTAATGAGAAATTTTGATCATTTGAGACTTCTAAACAACGAGAAAGAGGCCATTAGAGAGGCAACCAGCTTGCTCAAAGATAAATTTCAAGTCAAGGAGGTGATCTTGTTCGGTTCAAAAGCCCGTGGGGATAGTGATCCCGAATCGGATATTGACTTGCTTCTTTTGACGACGACGCCACTTCATTGGAAAGATCGCCATGCGATTGTCGATGCCCTTTTTGAGATTGAGATGAAGCATGATGTTGTGATCGGCATCGTCGTTAACACGCTTGCAGACTGGAATGAAGGAGTATGCACTATTCTGCCCCTTCACAAAGAAATTAGCAGGGAAGGCGTGGCGATGCAATGACAAAAAAAGGTAGCGACATCGACGGCCATAAATCCATACTAATCGACTATTGGATGGAAAAGGCCTTTGAATCAATAGCTGCGGCTCGGAGCGAATATGATTCCACGCGCTACACAACGGCCGTGAGAAATCTGTATTATGCTTGTTTTTATGCGTTGACGGCGGTGTTGCTGAAGGAAGGCCACATCTTCAAAAAGCATACCGCTGTTAAGGCTGCCCTCCACAAGAATCTTATTAAGACAGGGATCGTGGAATCAGGTTGGGGTAAGTTTTACAACAGGATTTTCGATAGTCGACATGAGGGTGATTACCAGCCCTTGCGTATCTTCCAGGCTGAAGAAGTCAAGTTGTTTCTTGATCAGGGTGCGGGATTCATCAAACAAATGGAAAAATTGTTGTCTCAATGATTAAGGTCTACCCGTAACGACACACCAAAATTCTGCCGATTGAAAAGTCAATGCAGATACTCTGTGCAGCAGCGATCCCTACCCAAGATAAATCAATTTTTTACTGAAAATCCTGAGTTTTCTTCAAAAGGAGCAGAAGCCCCGGTATGGCGATGAGGGTGCAGGCGATGAAAAAGTAGTCCCATCCCATGTTCTTGGCCAGAAAACCCGTAGGGGCGGAGGCCAGGACTCTGGGGATACCCATGAGGCTGCTGAGCAGGGCATACTGGGTGGCGGTGAATTTCTTGTTGGTGATGCTGGCCATAAAAGCAACATAGGCGGTGGTGCCCATGCCGCTGCTCAAGTTTTCAAAGCCGATGACCCCTGAAAGGAGGGGGACACTGTAGCCCACCCGCGCAAGGAGAACAAAACCGGCGGTGGACAGCGCCTGTAAAATGCCGAAAATCCATAGAGACCGCTTGATTCCCAATCGAATCATGGCCACCCCACCCGCCAGGCTTCCGCCGATGGTGGCCCAGAACCCGAAGAGTTTCACCACCGTGCCGATCTCGGTCTTTGAAAACCCCATATCCAGATAAAAGGGTATGGTCATGGCGCTGGCCATGGTGTCGCCGATTTTATAAAAGAGGATAAAGGCCAGTACCCAGAGGGCCCCCGGCCGGCTGAAATATTCCACCAGGGGATCGATGGCCGCTTCACGAAGCGTTGTGGGTTGGCCCAAGGGCGCCGGCGGTTCCGGCGTCAGCAGTGTGGTGAGCACCCCGGGCAGCAGACAGGCGGCCATGATGAGATAAACAAAGGCAAAGGAGACACGATCCGCCATGATCAATCCCCCTCCGGAAGCCAGCAGCATGCCCACCCGATAGCCGTTCACATAGAGGGATGATCCCAGTCCCAGCTCCTCATCCGGCAGGTCTTCCCGGCGGTAGGCGTCCACCACAATATCCTGTGATGCGCTGAAAAAGGTGACCAGAAAAGCGGCAAAGGCCACCATCCAGGGGTTGTTGGCGGGATCTGTCAGCCCCAGTCCCCCGATGGAAAACATGAGGGCCAGCTGGGCTATCACGAGCCATCCCCGCCGTCGTCCCAGAAAGGGAAGGGTATAGCGATCCAGGAGCGGGGCCCACAGAAATTTCACCGTGTAGGGAAGACCCACCAGGGCCATCATGCCGATGACCGTAAGATCCACCCCCGCGTCCTTCATCCATGCCTGGAGCACCGTGATGGTCAACAGCAGCGGCAACCCGCAGGCAAATCCCATGACCAGAGCCACCAGCATGCGACGGCTGAAAATGGCTCTGATCAGGGGGGTGGATTTTTCAGATGGCATGTTTTGGGATATCACTCGGTGGTGAGGACCCGAACCGTTTCATCCATTTCTTCAGGGGTGACTTCATTCCTGAGGGATTCCATCCGCGTCATGACTTCTGCAAACCGCACCCCCTCGGCGGCGCTGATCCATTCCAATTGCAGCCGTTCCGGACGGATGCCCAGCTTTACCATTTTCTTGTGGACTTTTTTGATGCGTTTTTCGGTCCAGTGGTTTGCGTCAATATAGTGGCAGTCCCCGATATGGCAGCCGCTCACCAGGATGACCGGGGCCCCCATTCTGAACCCGTCCCAGATGAATTTTTCATCCACGCGACCGGAACACATGGTGCGGATCAGGCGCGCGTTAGGGGGATACTGCAACCGGGAAACCCCTGCATAATCAGCGCCTGCATAGGAACACCAGTTGCAGGCAAATACCAGGATCTTTTCCTGTGGCTCGGTTTCAAGCATGGCATGGGACTGCTGAAGGATCTGCTCATCAGTGAAATGGTTCATGACAATGGCGTCAAATTTACACTCCGCCGCACAGGTGCCGCACCCGGAACAGGCGGCCGTATTGACGGATGCGGGCATTTTCCGCTTTACATCCACGGTAATGGCATTGTAAGGGCAGACCTTTGCGCATTTACCGCAGGCGGTGCATTTTTCCTCGATCACCATGCTCGTGATGGGTTCGGTGGTAATTTCCCCCTTGTGCATGATGCGAATGACCCGGGCCGCCGCAGCGGAGGCCTGGGTGACGCTTTCCTTGATGTCTTTGGGTCCTTCGGCACATCCCGCATAAAAAACGCCGCGGGTGGCAGCATCCACCGGCTGAAGTTTGGGGTGCGCTTCCAGGAAGAAACCGTCCGCTGTGAGTTGCAGGCCCAGCATCTCCTGAAGCTTCTGTGTTTTGGCCGCGGGTTTCATACCCAAGGCGAGAACCAGCATGTCCAGATTGTGCATTTCCAGGCTTCCGGTGGTGGTGTTCTCCACGGCGACCCGGAGCCCCTTGTTGTCATCCTCTTCCACGGTTCCGGGGAGGCCGCGAATGTACTTCACCCCCAGCCGGCGGCTTCGCGTATAGAGATCCTCAAACCCTTTTCCAAAGGCCCGCATGTCGATATAGAAGACCTTGATCTCCATATCCGGGTAGTGCTCCTTGAGCATGAGGGTGCTTTTAACCGTGTTCATACAGCATGTGTTGGAGCAGTAACTGCCGCCTTTTCGGGCGGATCTGGATCCCACACACTGGACGAATCCAATGGATTCAGGGGTTTTCCGGTCAGTGGGTCGCACCAGTTCGCCCTGTGTGGGACCACCTGCGTTGATGAGCCGTTCAAATTCAACACTGGTGAGGACATTTTCAAACCGGGAATAGGCATATTCGTCCATCTCAGTGGGATCGTACACATCAAGCCCCGTGGCCACCACGATGGTTCCCACATTCTCAATTATCTCTTCATCGGACATGTGAAAATCGATGCACTCCTTGTCGCAGGCATCTTTACACTTGGCGCACACCACCGGGTTGTGCCCCAGACACTCATTGACATTGATGACGTAGGCGGAGGGAACCGCCTGAGGAAAGGGGGAGTAAATGGCCCTGCGTGAAGAAAGGCCCAGGTTGAATTCATCAGGCCGTATCACCGGGCAGGCATTGGCGCAATCCCCGCACGCAGTGCACTCTTTTTCATCCACATAGCGTGCTTTCTTAAGGATGCGGACGTCAAAATTCCCCACATATCCTTTGACATCCACCACTTCGCTCATGGTGTAGAGTGTGATCCTGGGATGTCGACCGACATCCGTCATTTTCGGCCCCAGTATTCAGATGGAGCAGTCCATGGTGGGAAAGGTTTTATCCAGCTGGGCCATCATACCGCCGATGGTGGGGCTTTTCTCCACCAGGACCACATCATAGCCGTTGTCAGCCAGATCCAGGGCTGCCTGAATGCCAGCGATCCCTCCGCCGATGACCAGCGTGCGCTGGGTCATGGGGATGGTGTCTTCCTTCAAGGGCTCCAGCAGGCGAACGCGGGAAACCGCCATCCGTACCAGGTCCAGGGCCTTTTGGGTGGCCGCTTCCGGTTCCTGCATGTGCACCCAACTGCACTGTTCGCGCAGGTTGGCCATTTCCATGAGATAGGGATTAATGCCGACCGACTGAAGCATCTGTCTGAAAGTGGGCTCATGAAGCCTGGGTGAACAGGATGCCACCACCACCCGGTCCAGGTCCATTTCCAGGATATCATCCTTGATCTCCTGCTGTCCCGGCTCGGAGCAGGCATAGACAATATCCTTGCTGACCGTCACGTTTTCCAGCCCTTCAGCAAAGGCCGCCACTTTTTCGCAATCCACGGTCTTGGCAATGTTCAAACCGCAATGGCAGACATAAACGCCGACGCGGGCCACTTCTTTTTCCGGTTCATGCTCTTTTCTTGCAACCCTCTTTGCTTCCATCGTTTCCTCTGTTTCCTATTCCCACTCTATGGTCTTTGCCAGTACGCTCGTAAGGTCCATCATCTCCATTTTGAGCGCTTCCCCCTTAAACGGGTCTTCCATGGCGCAGCGAAGATGAATCTGGCACTTGGGGCAGCCGGTGACCAACAAATCACTTCCCGTGTCTTTGGCCTGCTCAATGCGTTTGACCTGAAGGGCCTTGCTGAATGAATCGCAGCCAATCCAGGCACTGTTTCCGCAGCATATGGCATTGGTCCCATGATCCCGCATTTCACTAAAATTTTTAGGGTTCAATCGGTCAATCAGTTTCCTGGGCAGTTCCGGACGATTTTCAAAGCGACTCAGCCGACACGGGTCCTGAAAGGTCAATTTCCGGTTCAAAGGCTTAAAGCCAACAGCCCCCTTGTCGATTTCATTTTCAAGAAAATCGTAGATGTGGGTGACCTTGAAATTCAGATCAATCCCCTGCTCCGGATAATCGCGACAAAGGGTTCGATAACATTCGGGGCACGCAGTTACCACCTCTTCAATGCCCGCTTCCCCGATGGCCTTCGCATTCAGGTGCGCCAGTTTCAAAAAGTTGGTTTTGTCCCCGGACCAGAGCAGATCATGACCGCAACACCGCAGGTTTTCCAAGAGGCGTGGATGAATGTCAAAAAAATTGAGGAGCCGGATGCTGTCCACCAGGATATCCCGAGTATTGAGTCCAATGTGTCGACTGAAAAACAGGTCAAAATAAGGTGCGCACCCCCCGAAAAAGAGGATCTTGCTCTTCTTATCGATGGTGACGTCGTCGGGCAGCCAATCCCATTGCCTGATTTGGAGATCTTCTGAGGTCATGGTCCGCATGAGGGAATGGAAAAATCCCCCATGCACCGCGTGTGTATCCAGCCTGTTTTCCACAACCACTTCCCGCAGATCTCTGATAAATCGTGAAAAATCGACCGCTGAAGGGCATCTTTCATAGCACAGGCCGCAGGTGAGACAAGACCAGATATCATTCTGGACGGACGAGGAGGAGATCTGGCCGGAAATGGCCGCATTGGCCGTGGCTCTGGGAGAAAAGGGTTTTCCCACGAGGGTCAGGGGACAGGCGGAAGAACATTTTCCGCAATCCTGGCAGGCAAACACATCGTGAAGGCCTGCCAGACGTCGCAAGGCCTCACCGCGGTCCGCCTCGGGTCTTGGAACGGGAGTCGGCACAACCGGACTTGGTCCCATTTTCTCGATTTCATCCGAGAAGGTTTGAAGGAACCCAAGGAGCGCTTCCGATTCATCGGGCAGGAAGGTGGCCAGACGCAAACGCTCTTTTCCCAGGCCCAGCAGTTCCAGAATTTGCCGGGTATCTTCCACATGGCCCTGAGCGTTGGTGGTGCCGGTGCCGTAACGGCATGTTCCCGGGCTGCAACCGACCAGTGCGACACCGTTGGCGCCCATCTCGAAACACTTGAAAAGGAGGGCCTTGCTGATTCTGCCGGTGCAGGGAATTCGCACCATTTTAATTTCCCCGGGGATCATTGCTGCTTGATCCTGGAGAACCTGATAGGCGGAATGGGGGCCCCAGTTACACAAAAAAAGAATGATTTTGGGATCTGTCATAATACCTGCCAAATGAATTAAATCCGGGCCAGAAGCACTTCTTCCAGCACCCGCTCAAGATATTCCTGGTTTCGATAAGGGCTGTCCGCCGCATTGGATGGGCATATGGAAATACAATTGCCGCACCCCTTGCAAAGGGCTTCATCCACCACTGCATGCCATCCACCCACACCGTTGGGGTTAAAGGAAACGGCCCGGTAAGGACATATCTCAATGCATCTCCCGCATCCGCGGCATCGCTCTTCATCCACCACCACGGTAAAGCCCTTGCTCTGTCGCGGACCTCTGGGCATGACAGCGGCGGCCAGTACCGCAGCGGCCAATCCGCCCTTTCGCTGGGAAATCTGAATACCGGGGGTTGATGTCAAAAACAAGCCCGAAATAGGGGTGGTTCCGGGGTAATGAAACGGGATGCCCGGAACCCCTTTTTTCTGCACGTCTACGGTCAGAACCGCATTGAGAAGGCCCTCCTGCCCCGATTCAAAATGGGCATAGGGCACCCTGCGGCTGGCCTTTTCCCCCAGGATGATGGCGCCCACCTGCATAACTTGGGAAAAATCCTCGGTTTCCACCGTAATCTGAAAATCCCCCAGGGTACCGCCGATGGCCGTAATTCGGGAACCTTGAAAACAATGAATATTGGGGTGCTCAAGGGTTTTTGTGAGGGGCTTATTCTGCATCCCGAACATGAACACCCCATATCCCGATGAGGCCAGGGCCTGAGCACTGAAAACGGCCGCTTCGGACTCACCGATGACCGCAGTGGTGAAATTATAATCGCGCATGGGGGCTGGAAGGGGTTTCAGATGCCTGGCCCGGTTGATGGAACGACCAATCAATCCTTTAAAACTGTTAACGGCGCCGGATGTGTCATCCCGCAGGTTCCGCAACACCTCGCCCCTCAGATTACAGGTTTCCACCATGGCCCGGCTAATGCCCGTGCCGCGAAAAAGAGCATTCTTGAGGCGGCTTCGCTGGTCCGTGCAGGCGCCGCAGACAAAATCGTGGGGGCAGCACACGCAGGAAGCCAGGACCACCCGGGTGAGGCCCTTTTCCCGGATGGACCGCAGAATGTCCGCGGCCCCATCCGGCACGCAGGCAGCTGTCATGACTTCGGCATGGGCAATGCCATCTGTTTGGGCCAAATCCGCCACATGCCGGTTCATCTCATCGGGCCATCCGAAGGAATCATTGCACCGGCAAACGAACACGCCAATGCGGATTTCCGGGGAAAGCTCGGGATCCGGAGGAAAAAAGGTCACGCCGCGCCCTTTAGGCCTTTGGGAGCCCCCTTCCAGAAGAATCATGGCATGGGCTGCCGCGGCAAATCCCCGAGCCACCATGGCATTGACATCCGGTTTTGCGGCTTTGGGTCCGTAGGCCCGAATAACATCCTCCCCCTTCACAGACGGAGCGGCGGAAGGATCCGCAATGATGACCACCCCCGCATGTTCCACGGTCTCCCTCGGTTGGTCCTGGTGACGAATGGCACCGACGGCTTCACAGACATCCGCGCATAGGCGGCACTCCGAACAGATACCGCATTGAAGACAGCGTTCGGCTTCAAAAAGGACCTGAGGTTCACTTAACCCCATGGCCACTTCCGAAAAATTGTCTTTCCGCACCCCCGGCTGCTGTTCGGGCATGGTGGGTCGGGAGAGGGAGGGAATATTTTTGGGGATCTCCGGGTAATCCCTGTCCGCGGGCCGTCCGGTTTTCTCGGCGAGAATTTCTTCCCGGCTGAGCGCCATATGTATGGATCTTGCCGCAGACCGCCCCGATGCCATGGACTGCACCACAGTGGTAGGACCCGTCACCCCATCGCCCGCCGCATAAAGGCCTTCCACTCGTGTCCAACTCCGGTCATCCACGGTAAGGCATCCCTGCCGGCTGATTTGAATACCTGATGCCGGATCTGTCTTTTCCAATTGATCCGTGTCTGCAAAAGGGCCCATCTGACCGATGGCCACCACAGCCTGGTCAAAGGCCATATCGAATGGGTCAGAACCCGGTATTGTAACCGGCCAGGGGATACCGTTGGCATCCGGTTCACCGGGGCTGGTGGGCCGGCACCGCAACGTTTGCAGGCGACCGTCTTCCCCTTCAAATGAAATGACACGGACGGCGTCCACAATGGTAACGCCTTCTTCCCGGGCGCCTCTAACCTCATGGGGACTTGCGGGAATCAGATCCTCCGGAAACCAACTCACCAGGGTCACCTGGTCTCCCCGGCGAACAAGGGTTCGTGCCAGGTCAAAGGCAGCGTTGCCATCGCCGATTACCGCTACCTTGCAGGGGCTCCCTTCAACTGTCTCCGACGTGCCGGGCGTTTCGCCTTCATTGTCATAGAGCCGGGTCAGGACCGACAGACAGCCGTCCACGCCCTCAAGCGCCTCTCCCGGAACCCCCAGTTTCCGGTCCGTCCAAGCCCCAACGGTTGCCAGTACCGCTTGAAAATCTTTTTTAAGGGAGATAAGGTCGTTTTGCAAATCCACCGGGTGCGAGGTTTCAAATTGAACCCCCAGTTCACGAATATACTGAACGTCATAATCCAGTATTTCCCGAGGCAGCCGATGGACGCCGATGCCATAACGTAAAAGCCCCCCCAATTCAGGTTCCTTTTCAAATATCGTTACACCGTAGCCGAGTCGCGCCAGTTCCGCAGCCGCCGCCAGTCCGGCAGGCCCGGAGCCGATGATTGCCACCCGCTCGTCTCTCGAAGGGGCTTTTTCAAGTTCCGTTTCATGGGCCTGGGTGATTTCATAATCCGCCAGAAACCGTTTTATATCCCGAATGGCAATGGGGTCGTCCAGCTCCCCGCGCCGGCATTCTTCTTCACAAGGGTGGGTACAGATTCTGCCGCAGATGCCGGGAAGGACATTGTCTTTTCGAACCACCCGAAACGCTTCTTTGTACCGGCCGGCTCGGGCCAGGGCCACATAGGCCTGGGCGTTAACACCTAAGGGACAGTTCCATTGACACAGCGGTTCCTTTCTTTTGTCGATGACGGGTCTTCCGGGAAGGGCATGGCGACCCTCAAACCGGACAGGCGTTAGTTTGTCCGGAGTGATAACCGGGCACACCTCAGCGCAGCGACCGCACAAAACACACTGCTCCGCATCCACATAGGTTTCCGGGTGCTGGATGCGGATACGAAAACCCTGGGGCGAATGTTTGATGCCGGTCACCCGGGCCGGCAGCACGCAATGGATCTCGGGATTTCTCAGGATGCGAAGCAGTCCGGGCCGATGGGCAAAGTTGAAAGGGGCCCCGGAGGGCAACCGCCATTGCCGGGCCGCCAGTTTCCGGTTGAGGTCCGCTTCCCGATCCACCAGGGTTACCGGAATGCCCAGTTCTCCCAGCTTATTGGCAGCAGCAATACCGGCAGGGTTGGCACCTACAATGAAAACACTGTGCAGCCGATCTTTGGAACGTTTCATTTATCAGGCTCCCCTATTTCCAGAGGCCTTTTTTTTCCGGCCCTTGAGAACGGCCAGGCCGTAGTCATAGCCCTTGGTGAAGGCTTTAATGTTCTTCTTTTCGGTGCCTTTGGGAACCGACTCGGTTACAGAGTTCCGCGCGGCATTTACGGAAATGGCACCGGTGATAGCGGTAAAAAACCCGAGCATTATGATATTGGCCATCATTTTTCGGCCCAGCTCCTCGGCCATGCGCGTGGCGGGGATGGAAAAATAGGGTGTACGGGCGAAAGATTTTTCGTGTAGGGGCGAAAGATTTTTCGCCCCTACGCTTGGGTTTACCAGATCCTGGTCAATCATCAGCGTTCCGTTTTCTTTCATGTCACCGAAAAATTTATCGAAACCGCCCTGGCTCATGCACACCAGGATATCGGGATGTCTCACGTACGGGTAATGAATGGCGCCGTCGGCAATGATTACCTGAGCACTGCACGCACCCCCCCGGGCTTCCGGGCCATAGGCCTGCACCAGGGTACTCTCCTTGTGATCGCCGATCACCGCAGCTTTCCCCAGGATGCGGCCCGCCAGAACAATGCCCTGGCCGCCGAATCCGGTAAATAGAATCTCCTGGCGTTGGAGGAGATGGTTTTTCTCTGTCATGTCAAGCGGCCTTTTCTTCATTAAAGAGTTCCGGGGGGCGGCACGTGCTGTCGTACCGGTCGATGCAGGTGGGTCGTTCAATATCCACGAATTTCCCCAAGATCACCCCCCGGTCGAAATCAATGTCCAGCTCCGTGGGATGGGCGTCATTTTTGATGATGGTCTTTTCCTGGTACAATCGAAGGGAATCCAACGCACTTTCTTTGTTTCGCCTGCCGAAATTGACAGGGCAGGGGGAAAGGATTTCTACAAACGCGAATCCCCGGTTCAAAAGCGCATCCTTGATGGATTCCGTCATGTCACGCGTATGCAGGATGGTCCAGCGGGACACATAGGTGGCCCCGGACGCATAGGCCATGAGCGGCAGATTAAAGGGGCCGTCCGGATTGCCGGCCGGCGTTGTGGTGGTTTTGAAGTTCAGCGGCGTGGTGGCCGCCACCTGGCCGCCGGTCATGCCGTAGTTCAGGTTGTTCACGCAGACCACGGTGATGTCCACATTCCGGCGGGCGCCATGGATAAAATGGTTGCCCCCGATGGCAAAAAGATCCCCGTCTCCGCTGAAAACCACCACATTCAACTCGGGGTTGGCCAGCTTCAGGCCCGTTGCAAAGGGGATGGCACGACCATGGGTGGCATGGTACGAGTCCAGCATTACATAGCCGGCCCCTCGGGCGGTACAACCGATACCGGACACCATCACGGTTTTTTTAAGATCAATACCGCTGGCCTTCATGGCTGTGAGGCAGGACGCAAAGGCCGTACCGATTCCGCATCCGGGACACCAGATATGGGGAATGCGGTCCGTCCTGAGGAGATCGTCCAGGGGATGGGCAATTTGTTTTTTTGTTGAGGTCATGGGAATCCTCATCCTTTAAAATGATTCTTTCAATACGTTCAAGACACGTTCGGGCGTAATGATGGTTCCCCCGGCATGACCCACCAGAACGCACGGCGCCTGGCCGCGGGCAGACCGTTCAACTTCCAGATGGATCTGGCCCAGGTTGATTTCCACGGTGACAAACCCTTTAACCCGTGCCGCGAGCTCTCGAATTTTTTCTTCAGGAAAGGGCCATACGGTGATCAGGCGAAGAAAACCTACTTTGATGCCCTGCTCGCGGGCTTCATCCACAGCGGCCAGGCTGGTTCTTGATGAAACGCCATAAGAGACGATGACTATTTCTGCGTCGTCGAGCCGGTAGCTTTCCGTCTGGATGATATGTTCCAGGTTGTTCCGGATTTTGCCCACGATGCGGTCCATCATGACTTCCTGGCCTTCCACCGTCATGTCGGGATAACCCCGTTCATCATGGGTCAGTCCCGTTATGTGGACCCGGTAGCCTTCACCGGCAATGGCCATGGGCGCAACACCGTTGGGGCCCGGTTCAAAGGGCTTGAAACGGTCCTTCCGTCCCCTGGCTCTCGGGCGGGAGACGGTATGAATGGCTTTGGCCTCGGGAATCACCACCCGCTCGCTCAGGTGCCCGATCATTTCATCGGTCATGATCAAAACCGGCACCCGATAGGTTTCGCTCAGGTTGAAAGCGTCAATGGTCTGGTAGAAAAGTTCCTGGGGCGATGCAGGGGCCAGCGCAATGATTTCGTAATGGCCGTGGGAGCCCCACCGGGCCTGCATCATGTCCCCCTGGGCACCCTGGGTGGGTAGCCCCGTTGAAGGTCCTGCCCGCTGTACATCCACCACGACGCAGGGCGTCTCCGTGCAGATGGCCAGGCCGATATTCTCCAGCATCAGGCTCAATCCCGGCCCGGATGTGGCGGTCATGCTTTTGACGCCTGCGCAGGATGCCCCAACAATGGAGGCCATGGCCGCGATCTCATCTTCCATCTGAATAAAGGTGCCGCCCACCTCGGGGAGCCGTCCGGAAATATGCTCGGCTATCTCCGTTGCCGGTGTGATGGGGTACCCCCCGAAAAAAAGACAACCGGCTGCCAGCGCCCCCTCGGCACAGGCCACATCTCCGGTCATGAAATGCTCTCCGGTCAGAACTGCTGGTCTCATGTCGCCTCCGTTTCAGGCGCTGCAGCTTGCTGGTCTGCGGTGGGGTCTTCCACCGAATAGATGGCAAATTCAGGGCATATGATTTCACAATAGTGGCAATTCACACAACCATCGGGTTTGATTACCAATGGCGGATGATACCCTTTTGTATTAAACCGCGTAGAAAACTCCAGCACTTGCCTGGGACAGAATTCGATGCAGAAGCCGCAGCCCTTACACCGATCTTCCAGGATATGCACGATGCCGATGGTGGTTTGTATTTCTTCCGAATCAAACGGAACCCGCCATAAAACCATGGGGTCATTCCTCGAATTTAGACACTATTTTGATGATAAATCCCGTGAAAAAGGGGTTTATTATAGAAATCCTGCTGAGCATGTCAAGGTATAATTCCATTTGCGAGAATGGATATGGAGGATATCGTCACATTTTCTGGGGGGGTGTCTAGTTATTCCATTTGCCTGGATGTAGAGAAATGGTTGGAAATCGCTGAATAGCCTTTTTTCTCTCGTTCCCACGCAGAGCATGGAACGAGGAATTGAGGCACGAGGTATCACTCTCCAATTTTCCTGAGAAAGTCTTTGTACACGAATTGGCTATACCATCGTCCTCGCTTAATCATGTCATCCAATAACGGTTTGACCGAAGGAATGATTCCTTGCTGTCTGGCTACCAACAAGACGGTTAAGGTTCCAATGGTATGAATTCCCTGTCTTTGGGCAATCTGATACCCGGTTCTTTCATCGATAATTAAGGTATCGGCTTGAAGTTCTTGTGCCAGCACAATCGCTTCCGCTTCTCCTTGATCAAGATCATGGAGTAAAAATCCGATATATTTCGTCCCTTGGATCTGTTTCACCTCGAAATAAGGTAAATCAATTTCTTGATGTCCTGGAGCATGTTTGGATTTCAATTCTCGATACACTTCTTGTGGGATATACACTGTACCAAAAAGTTCACGTAGAAGATCAATGCGCCCTATTGTGGCTAACGAAATAATCGGGGTACTATTCGAGACAACATTCATGCCAGTGAATCCTGAACCTGATGTGGGGTTGTTTTCGCACTCTCAATCATGTCATCGATAAGAACGCCATCATAATCGAAAATCGGTTCATCTTCGACTTGAAGCTTGTGGATAAATGCCAAACGCGTATATCCAGCAAGTTCAGCTGCCTTTCCCAAGCTTAATTTTTGAGTTCGGTAGAGCCACAGCGCATAGTGAAAGAGCATGGCTTTAGTAAAGGTTTCCTTTTTTTCTTTCAAAGAAAGCAAAATGGAATCGTCTATTTGAAGTCGAATTTCTGTTAACATTTCCCTTCTCCCTCATAAATGGCAATTAAGAATACGGTACGAAGCAACTTGATAGAAATTTGAATAATTTCCGCCATCTCCCTATTAGGATAAGACCTACAGGTCAACTTAGAGCACAACTTTATGTCGGTGTCAATGGATCTGCGGCATTTTAAGAGATTTCGGGGGACATCCTTAAAATTGTCTAATAGCTGAGATACGTTGGAGATATCTTGATTTGAACGTGGCCATCATCGGCGGGAATGGAGCGCAGCGGAATTCACATCCGTGTGCATGGCATTGTTGGTCTTTATTTCCTGCGGAACCTCTCGCTCAACGTGTCGATTCGCGCCCCATCAACGAACAGGATATTATTCCTTATGGCATGGGACTCAATCTTCTCACATATCTTCTCGATCGCGTTCTCTGTGAATTTTCCAGAGATGATCACACACATTTTAGAGGGCCGCACCCTTGCTTTGGTGTAAAGGTCGTAAAACGGCATCTTGAATGCATCCTCAATTTGGGAGAATATTTCATCGATGTCCGAGTTGGCCCCACCTTTGACGTCTCCAAACTTTACTTGAGCTGCCCAATGTTCAACTTCCTCGAACTCAGTCAATCGGGAGAAGACGATGTCCTTGCCATATTCCCGCCTTCCGTGATTGTACTTGACGTTTGAGAACCCGAGTTTGCGAAGAATGGGCAACACCACTCTGAGGGTGAACTCCTTCTCGTTGTTTGCTTCGGAAACCGTGAACATCTCAACCCCTATCCGGAGTTCAGCAGCCCCTTCAATCTCATTAGCAATCTGTTCCGAGATCTGGACTGCTTCGTCGCAATTGTCACAGTTTATCTCAGTGGAGAAATGCATAAATATGTAGGCCCCATCATCATCGTAAGAATCGAAGGTGATGTCCCCGTCCTCTTTCTGCCGCTCTTCGACGATGGCCTTCTTTGTCTCCATGTAATGGCTGAACCGACCTTCCCATCCCAGTACTTCCTGGTGCCCCCATCTTCGAAAGAAAGTCGTAACCTTCCTGAGGCGATCTTCGTAAGGGAAACCGGCATCGTGTCAAAGAATATAGTTCCTTCCTGTATCTTCTCGCACAGAGCAAAGGAGACTCCTTCTGGCAGGTCATTAACCTTGATTCCCTTCAAGAGAGCCTTGGGTGTATACCATGACTCGCCGTCGTCGGAATCGATTGCTTCGCCGTGCAAAGAAATTGAGATGACCTCGCCAAATTCCTCTGTGTATTCAATCATAGTCTTTTTCGCCAATAAGTGATTATACGTGTCTGAATATCATCCGATTTGTAATGTTATCCATCAAAATACACAACTTCCCGCTGCACTATATAGAGAGTATCTGAAATTCCCTTACACATCAAAAACCTGGAGTACGCCTTAAAATCAGTCAACCTGTCCTTCAAACTCTGAATCCACCCTTTGGATTCCTGCCATCACAACATATAGGGTTGGTTCAATTTGCCGCCTATCCGGTCCCGGAGAAAGGGTACTTGTATTAAGTTAGGATTGCATGCAAGCCGAATTCTATGGAATTTCAATAAAATCGCCAACACAAAACTTGAAAAGAGCTTAACACAAGAATACACAGTCCAGCTTTGAAGTCACAGTTTTCATCATCATGGTCCAACTCCCCGGTATCCTATCAGGAAACAAGAAAGATCTTCAATAAAAACAATGAAGAAAAGATGATTTTTTCAGAGTCTCGGTATCTGTTGTAATTTCCGTACCGCTCGAAAAAAATTGAAAAATCCGGCAGGCAATGTTATGAAAATCCAGCCGTGAAGCGCCTCTTTTATAACATCATCGAGAACTTTAGATATGAGGAAACCAAATATGACTGATAAAGCCTTTCAAGATTACTATCCGGATGATTTCTCCCATTGCTATGGCTGCGGCAGGCTTAATAAGGATGGATTGCAACTCAAAAGTTACTGGGATGGGGATGAGACCGTATGCCGCTACCAACCACGACCCTATTACACGGGCGGGTTCCCGGGGTTCGGGTATGGGGGATTGGTGGCGTCGTTGCTGGACTGTCATGGAACCGCTTCGGCGGCGGCGGCAAAATACCGTGAAGAGGGACGGGAAATGGGAACCGACCCCGCCCTGCGGTTTGTAACGGCCTCCCTCAAGGTGGATTTTGTTGCCCCCACGCCTATTGACGGGGTCCTGGAGGTGCGGGGTAAAATAAAGGAGATCAAGGGCCGTAAGGTGACCATTACCGAGACCCTCTCGGCGAAAGATAAAATCGTTGCCAGAGGCGAATTGATCGCGGTATTAATCCCCGAAAATTTTATGGATGGAAAGTAAACCCTTATGAAGGGAGAAACCATGAAAACAAAACGTTTCTGTCTATTAAAACTGGTGGTAGGCGTACTGGTTTTGCTGCTGGCGGCGCCTCCCCACCTCATGGCCCAGGGTGATGGGGGAGATGCTGAAAACAACTTCACCAAGGAGCAGTTGTCCCAGTTGGTGGCCCCCATCGCGTTGTATCCGGATTCACTGCTGTCTCAGATACTGATGGCCTCCACTTATCCACTGGAAGTGGTAGAGGGCGATCGGTTTATGAAGGCCAATGCGGAATTAAAGGGGGACGCCCTGGACACGTTCCTGAAAGAAAAGTCCTGGGATGTCAGCGTGAAGTCCTTATGCCATTTTCCGGATGTCCTGGGGTCCATGAGTGAAAAGCTGGATCAGACCACCCAACTGGGGAACGCCTTTCTGGGGCAGCAGGAAGAGGTCATGGAGACGGTCCAGGAACTTCGGGCCAAGGCCCATGCCCAGGGAAACCTTGAAACCACCAAGGAACAGACCGTGGTGGTTGAAAACAAAGTGATCGTGATTGAGTCTCCCGATCCGCAGGTCATTTACGTGCCCACGTACAATCCCACCATTGTTTACGGCACATGGCCCTATCCGGCTTATCCACCCTATGCCTGGTACTATCCACCCGGCAGGGGTCTGCTGACATTCGGTGTGGGGATTGCCGTGGGCGTCGGGATCTCACGCTGGAGCCGATGCAACTGGCGAAACAACAGCGTCAATGTCAACATCAACCGCACAGCCAATTTCAATCGGAACGCCAGGCCCGGCGGTGGAAAAGGCGGCGGCGGAACCTGGAAACATAATCCAAAACACAGAAAAGGGGCTTCTTATGGCAATCAAAACCTCAACAAGAAGTATGGGCAATCTTCCCGGCAGGCCTCCCGCGCAAAAGCCAGGGACCGTGGGTATGGCGGTTCATTTGATGGAAAGGGCCGTAAAGACTCGGTAGGCAAAGGGAACCGAAGCGGCCAGGGCAGCGGCCGAACAAACCTTGACCGGGGAAAGGGTGGCTCCGCAGGCAAAGGGCGGGACCAAAACGTGAATCGTACAGCCCGGAGTGGCTCCGATCGAAAACAAGGCGGCAGCGCTTTCAGCGGGTCCTCCCGGGGCAAGGATGCGCGCATGTCCAGCCAGCGTGGACAATCCAGCCGACAGAGATCCAGCGGCGGGGGTTCCCATAGGGGGAGCCGCGGCGGTGGGGGCCGTGGGCGGCGATAGGTTGCTGAAACCAGGATTAGACAGTGGTTGAAGGCACAAAGCTTTTCATAATGATTTTTTCTCAAAACCAATCGTGTGGAGGGAACAGCAATGGTTTTTTGTGAAAATAGCGGATTTAGGATTTTGAAGCGGTTTTTGAATACGGGCCTTCTCATTCTGATCGTCGTCGGCCTTTCGGGTTGGGTCGCAGCGGAAGAGAAAAAAGGAGTGGGCGAAACATTTGATTCTCCCCAAAAAGCGATTGAGAACCTGAGTAACGCGGTTAAAAAGGGTGATGCTCAGACATTAATCTCCATTTTCGGCCCGGACGCGGAAGATATCGTCTTATCGGGCGATGACGTTGCCGACCGCTCGGATCGGGCAAAGTTTCTTGAGCTGTTTAGAGAAGGCCATGATCTTGAAAGGAAAGGTCCGGAAAAGGTGGTTCTCGTTTTGGGAAATGAAGAATGGCCCTTTCCCATCCCTCTGGTGAAACAGGGAAACCAGTGGTATTTTGATGTGTCGGCGGGAAAGCAGGAAATTCTGGATCGACGCATCGGACAAAATGAATTGAACGTTATCAACGTGGTGAACACCTATGTGGATGCTCAGGACGAGTATGCGGTGAAGGATCTTGATGGAGACGGCATTCGTGCGTTCGCTGCCGGGCTTAAGAGCGACCCCGGGAAAAAAAATGGCCTGTACTGGCCCGTAAAGGAAGGTGAAACCATGAGCCCCATGGGTCCCCTGGTGGCTGAGGCGGTTCAAAAGGGATATACCTCAAAAGATGGAAAAAAATGGCCATACCATGGATATTACTATAAAACACTCCTGGGTCAGGGAGGCCATGCCCACGGTGGCGCCTATGATTACCGGACGCACGGCAAAATGATTTTCGGCCATGCGTTGTTGGCCTATCCCGCCAAATATGGCGTCTCCGGAATCATGACGTTTATGGTGAACCAGCAGGGCGTGATCTATGAAAAAGATTTGGGAAAGGACACCGCATCCCTGGCGGCGGCAATAACAAAATTCGACCCTGATAAATCCTGGGATGAAACGGGTATGGGGGTTTTGTCCGAACCGAAAAACTAAGGCGGGCTATGCCCGCAACCCAAAATTCTGACATGACTCTGAGTCGCCTCTTTTGTAAAATAGATGGAGGAATCAAACACCATCCAAAAACGAAAGAGGTGACCCATGAAAAAACTTATAGAA
>Ga0233431_1000455_pt1 | contig 90285 bp, 81 predicted proteins | sample SI_118_April2016_FD_179867 | JGI IMG/M metagenome (GOLD analysis project Ga0233431, IMG submission 179867) | Seawater microbial communities from Saanich Inlet, British Columbia, Canada - SI_118_April2016_200_MG | ecosystem: Environmental > Aquatic > Marine > Inlet | place: Canada: British... | reverse complement strand
ACAATACCTGTTCTTAAGTCGACCTTTTAAAATAACTAAAGAGGGTTGTCTCGCTTGTCATGACTCTCCGGATGCTGCACCAAAGTCGATGATTAAAAAATATGGAAGAAGTAATGGATTTGGCTGGAAACATAATGAAATTATTGGGGCACAGATAGTTAATGTACCTATGTCAATACCGTTACAGCGTGCAAATGAGGCACTGTCAACATTCATGATTATTCTGGGCGGGGTTTTTGCTGTGATCTGGTTAGCTCTAAATCTAATGCTATATTTAATAATAATTAAACGAATTGATGTTATTTCCGTAACAGCTGAAAAAATCAGTAAAGGTGATATGAGTTCTCCTGAATTTGCGATGAAAGGTAAGGATGAAATTGACTCATTAAGCAGGTCATTTAACTTGATGTATCGAAGTTTATGCAGTGCAGTTAAATTGCTGGATAAGACTCAGGCAGGGTAAAAATGGCTACTCTTCCTAAGACTATTGGAAAGTACAGTATTAACCGGTTACTTGGCGAAGGTGCTATGGGACTGGTTTATGAAGGAATGGATTTAGCCATTGATCGAAAAGTAGCGATTAAAACGCTTCATCCTCACCTGATAACTAAAAGAGATGGAAAGGAATTTTTAGAGAGGTTTCAACGTGAGGCCAAATCTGCAGCTCGATGTACGCATCCAAATATTGTGACTATATTGGAATATGGTGAAGATGATGGTCTTCCTTTCATCGCAATGGAGTTTATCAACGGTTTATCGCTGTATGATATTTTACAGAAGAATAAAAAAATCAGTCTGAAAAATACCTTAACGATTGTTTCCCAGATTTTAAAAGCGATACATGCGGCGCATAAACTGGGTGTTATTCATCGGGATATTAAAACGGCGAATATTATTCAGTGCAAAGAGACTAAAAGTATCAAGCTGGCTGATTTTGGTATTGCACGGTTTACAGAAAATAATTCGATGACACTAACTGGCGCTATCGTCGGTACACCTCGTTATATGGCGCCTGAGCAAATGTTTGGCTTAAAAGTTGATGAGCGAGCAGACCTGTTTTCGGTTGCGATGGTTTTTATTGAATTGCTTACAGCGCTGCCAGATAAACCTGTCTACCCGTCATCGTCATTACCTATTCTGGAGAATATTCCACAAAATAATAAAATTAATTATTCATGTTTATATCCGAACGCTCTGATTCCTGTTTTACAAAAAGGATTGGCCAGTAAAGCTACTGATCGATTTCAGACAGCTGCAGAATTTGCCAGGGCAATTAAGCAAGCTCTTTCAAATATAAAAACCAGTAATTCTCAACAAGACTCTGAAACAGTTATAACTTCAACAGTATCAGGCCCTGATTCTATAAATCTCCAGGATATAGATTCTCTCACCAGCATGTTATCCAGCTATATTGGACCGGTAGCAAAAAATGTACTAAGGGAGCAAAGCAGCCATAATTTAACCTTAAGTGGTTTAGTAACTGCTGTTTCTCTGGAAATCCCGGAACAGGGTCAACGAGACAATTTCTTAAAAAGTTGGGAATCAGAAAGGGGTAAAACTATTTTATCTCTCGGTGGAGGATTGAGTTCGCTAGACAAGAGCAGTCAGGCATCACGAGGGTCATCAATAAATTTTGATGAAAACACAATTCAGAAAATAAGTCAGGATTATGTCAATTACATTGGGCCTTTTGCGCCACGTATGGTGGATTATTATTGTCAGCACTCCACTGATAAAGAACAGTTTATTCATAATTTAGCGAGTGAAATACCGGATCAGAAAACTCGGGATGAATTTACAAAAAAATGGAGTCTTGCTTAATAGAGGTACTTCCGATGACATTTTATTCAGGTAATAAATAGAGTGGAAAATTACTAAAAAATATAAATTGTTGAGATATGCAAACAGTTTAATAAGAACTTTACCGAGGTAGGTTATATGCAATATTTTGATTATAACGAAAATGATTCTGAATCTTCTGCGGCTGAAAATATTACTGTTTTTAGTGGATTATCTGAAGATGAATGGCAAATGATTATTCAAAACTCTCGAAGTATTGAATTTTCACCAGGTGATCTTTTGTTAAAGGCTGGTGAGTCGGATGATGCGCTGTATATTATGGTGTCGGGTGACGTAGAAGTTGTTAGTACCAATAGTTTTGGTTTTGTAAAAAAAATTGCCAGTATTTCAGAGGGATCAGTATTCGGTGAACTGGCATTTTTTGATAGCAAACCTCGTAGTGCATCTATTCGGGCAATTAGTCGGGGGCAGGTATTACGGATTTCAAGGCAGGGTTTTGATCAGATAGCCGCCTGGAATCCTAAACTTGCACAACAATTTCTATTCGATGTGGGTCGGATACTGGCTTATCGGTTTCGTAATGAATCACCCTATAAAATTTAAAGGATACTATCGATTATGGATGTCGAGGCCTTTCCAAATTATACCCAGTTAACTCAACGCCTACCCAGGTTAGTCTGGTGGTTTTTTCGCTGGTCTACTTTACTGCTTACTTTTTTTGTTATTTACCTGTTATTAGTGAAACCGGACACGGGGCTAACAGTTTTCTGGAAATTATTAATTCCGCTGTTGCCACTTAGTTTTGCAGTCATGCCGGGTGTGTGGCGCAATATATGCCCGATGGCATTGCTTAATCAAATACCTCGTACGTTTTCATTTAGTCGTGAAAATACTTTATCTGATACCTGGCGTAAACTGTCACTGTATATCTCTGTATTAGCATTTATCATTTTTGTACTGTTTCGATATCCTGTACTCAATCACAATGGTTTTTATCTGGGATTAATTTTGCTGACTGCGTTAAGCCTGTCATTTCTGGGTGGTCTCATCTTTAAAGGTCGTAGTGGTTGGTGTGGAACCTTTTGTCCATTGGCTCCAATTCAGAAAGCCTATGGTCATGCGCCTTTAATTCTGGTTAAAAATGGCTATTGTGAATCCTGTCTTGGTTGTCAGAAAAATTGTTATGACTTCAATCCTCGAGCGGCTATTTTCAGTGATTTGAATGATGCTGATAATGGTTGGAGTGAACAGCGGAAATTTTTTATCGCGTTATTACCGGGATTAATTATTTCTTTTTTTAACAGTGGATATAACGATGAAACAGGTATATCACAGTACCTGTTACAGATGCTGACTCCAGTAGGTTTATCAATTGGAGTGTTTTATACCTGTCATAATTTATTACATATAAATTTTTATAAACTAGCATCATTATTCGCCATGTCAGCACTGGCAGCTTTTTACTGGTATGGAGCTCCTGTCGTAGCCTCTGGTTTACAGCAATTATTCTCTTTAACTTTGGACGATTGGTTAATAAGTGGTATCCAGTATGCTGTTATTCTGGTTTGTGTAATTGTATTAGCTAGAGGCTTTATGTCGGAAAGGCAGTACAGACAATCGCAACAACAATCATCTCAGGCTTCTTTGGGGCAGGGTGTAAGTACTTTAAAGGCAGCATTGAGTCAAACCGGTCAACTGGTTCAGGTAAAGGAAAAATCCAGTGGAATGCAGCTTTTGATGCGTCCTGACCAGAGTTTACTGGATGCGCTGGAAGAAGCTGATTTACCCATTATGCCGGGGTGTCGTATGGGTATGTGTGGTAGTGACCCGGTGGTGATAACAGGTGGTTTTGATAATCTTGATCCACCCGGAGAAAATGAATTGAATACGTTGCGCAGGCTGGGGCTTGAGGGTAAAGCTCGGCTGGCCTGTTGCTGTAAACCTAAAGCTGGTATCAGTATAGATTTAGAAGCCGATCCTACTTTGTTATCGGTTGAAACTGAACAGGATGACGAATCTGACCAGCAGAATACCCGTAAACAGATTATTATCGTTGGTAATGGCATTGCGGGCATTAGCACGGCTGAAAGCATACGTGAACAGGATTCGGAGTGCAGGATTATCCTGATCACCAGAGAGGCATATCATTTTTATAATCGTATGGGGCTGGAAAAAGTGTTGTACGGCCGCACAGCGATGCAGGGATTATATTTAATGAAAAAGGAGTGGTATGAACGAAATGACATTGATTTTTGGTTGAATACACAAGTTATCTGGATTGATGTAAAAGGAAAAAATATAAAGCTGGGAACAGGGGAAACTGTTAACTACGATAAACTGGTCCTGGCAACGGGAGCAAAAGCTTTTGTACCTGAGCAGGAAGGGTATCAGTTACCGGGAGTTTTTACCCTGAGAAGTGCTGAAGATGCCTTAAATATTCGTTCATGGGTACAACAGAAACAGGCTAAAAGGGCCATAGTTCTTGGAGGAGGGGTCTTAGGTGTTGAAGCTGCTGAAGCTCTGTTACAGCTGGGACTTAAGGTTTCTCTGATACATACCGATGCCTACCTGATGAATCGACAACTGGATAAAAAATCTTCAACTATTCTGGATACTTTTTTAAGGAATAAAGGTATCAGGGTATTTACCAATAACCGGATTGATAAAATTGAGCCATCAGGTGAAATGCTCAAGGTTAGATTGAAGGACCGAAAAATACTGGTCACGGATATTATCTTATTATGTATTGGAGTTCGTTCTGATACTGAACTGGCTAAAAAAGCAGGACTTAAGATAAACCGTGGAGTGGTGGTTGATGCGACAATGCAAACCTCTAATCCGGATATTTTCTGTGTGGGTGATGCTGCGGAATTACCGGGAGCTATGGGTGGTTTATGGTCAGTGGGTAGTGACCAGGGAAAAGTAGCAGCAAATGTGTTGCTGGGTGGTGACAAACAATATCAATTGCAGAATTTACCGGCTGTTCAACTTAAGGTTAGTGGTATAGACCTGAAAAGTTTTGGTTCGTTTGAAAGTGATGAAGATGTAGAGTCAGTTTATTCAGGAACCAATACTTCAAATCGCTGGTGCCATGTACGTGTTAAACAGGGCCATCTGGTTGCAGGTGTATTTGTAAACTCTCCGATGGCTGCTAATGCTGCAATGAGTGCCTCTAAAAAGTCTGATCTAGTTTTGTCCAGCCAGGATATTCAGGATATATTGGCTAAAGATGAAATTGGTAAAATTAGTTGATGTGAAACATAGGTACCAATCCGCGTATGCAGTAAGGTTATGACCACAACTATCATTTTATATCGACGTTTATTGGTGAGCACCTTGCTTATCATGCTGAACCTAAATAAATCAGTTGAATCACAAAAGTCTACGCAAGGCTTTGATGCACCTAGAAAATTTAAAAACACACTCTTCACCAATCAGGTGACCACGGTGTTTTTAAATTCTCTATGCACATCAATTCCTTACAAATCTTTTTTGTGCTTAACTAATTTTTTTAGGTTGAAGCATTAAAACAGGGTTTGGAGTAAATTCAGGGTTATCGAGCAAGTATCATTTGTTCCAGTTTTTTGCGTAACTGAATGATTTCTATATGAGTCCTTACCCTGGCACGTACGATGGGTGGGCTCATGGGTTTGGTGATGTAATCGACTGCGCCAAGGTTAAAGCCAAGCACTTCATCATCAACATCACTTTTAACGGTCAGAAAAATAACTGGAATTTCTTTGGTGGCAAGATCCTGTTTCAGGTGTTTGCAAACTTCATATCCATCCATGTCTTCCATCATGATGTCCAGCAAGATCAGGTCAGGTTGTGGCAGTTCGACGGCTTTGGCCAGAGCATCAGTGCCATTGCTTACGATATTGATGTCATATTCTTCTCGCAGCAAATTATCCAGAACTTCGGTATAAAAGCTCTCGTCATCTACGATCAGGATTGAGGGTTTTTTATTCATGTAATATTAGTTATAGGTTCTGGTCTGTGTAGATAGTAACCCTGACCATAGTCGATTCCAAGTCCTTTAAGAACGGTATTAACTTCTCTGGTTTCGACAAATTCAGCTATTGTCTCTATACCAAATATATCTGCAACCTGATGTATGGCTCGTACCAGTGCCAGATCCATTGAGTCCTGAATAATGTTTTTTACAAAATGACCATCAATTTTCAGAAAATCTACCGGTAATGTTTTTAAATAGGCCAATGAGGAGAAACCGCTGCCAAAGTCATCCAGTGCAAATAAACAGTCCATGGCTTTGAAATGATTAATAAAGTCTACTGCCTGAGCCATATTGCTGATGGCTGCAGTTTCTGTTATTTCAAAGCAAACGGTGAAATCAGGAATCTGATACTGTTTTAATAACAGCGTTGCTTTTTCAATAAATTCTTTACTGCCTAAAGTTTTACCAGAAAGGTTAATATTGCAGACAGTGTTAAATTTTTGTTGAAGGTTGCAAAAATATTTTAAAGTATTTTCGGTGACCCATAAGTCCAGCTTAGTTGATAAACCGTAATATTCTGCTGCCGGGATGAAAGCGTTAGGTGGGATGATATTATTCTGTTCATCCAGCATGCGTACCAGTATTTCAAAATGCTGTTTCTGATCATTACTGGTTAAAGGAAATACTTTTTGCTGATATAACACAAAACGATCATTTTCAAAGGCATGGTTTAAACGTGATGCAAATTTTTGCATATGATCCCTTTTGAGCATTTCACTGTCATCAGGGTTGTAAATTTGTATGTTTTTACGGCCCTTTTCTTTTGCTATATAACAGGCAGAATCAGCCATTTTCAAACACTCTTCAGCATTTGTCTCAGTTGCAGTGATGGCTACGAGTCCGATACTGGCTCCGATGGTGAATATTTCTTTGTCCCAGCTAAAATGATGTTGAAGAAGTTTGTTGAGTATCTTTTTGAGAATTTCCTGCGCTTCATTGAGTGAGCAATTTTGTAGTAACAAACCAAATTCATCTCCACCAATTCGAGCAAAGATATCGTTATTTCTTATTCCTGAAAGAATGAGTTTTGATATTTGGCGCAGTAATTCATCTCCTGCAATATGCCCGCATACATCGTTAACCACTTTGAACTGATCGAGGTCAATGAAACATAAAGCGTGTTTTTTCTGACTGGTTTGAGCCGAAAGAATGGCCTGCTCCAGATGGCGTTCAAATTTATTACGATTGTATAACCCGGTTAACGGGTCGGTGGCAGCCTGTTTTTCCAGTTCGTTTATCAGGTATCGAGTTTCAGTGATATCTTCACTAACCAGCAGCACCTGTTTGTTCTCTCCTTCAACACGTTTAGCGGTATCCCTGACCCAGAAATGACTTTTATCTTTACGTACACGGGTGCATTCCCAGCGGTTACTTTTGTGGGTTTGACCTTGCAGGATAAGATTTAAATTGCGGGTAACAAAAGTAAGGTCTTCTTCGGCGTATAGAGTCGTAACCGACTGACCCAGTAGTTCGGTATGATCAAAACCTAACTGAGAACTGCCATAATGATTGATCGAGACAATGTTTAAATCCTCGTCAATCAATAAACTGATGGCCGGCAACTGGTGGTATAACTCATAACAGAGTTTTGCATAAGCAGTATCATCTGACGTTGATGTATGCAGAGTTGAATTGGCGTTAAGCATATCCATATGATATTTATTCATCTTTGTATTGATCGGAAATTATCTTGAATTCTGATTTAACAGCTATAAAAGAATCGATAATATCCGGATCGAAATGTGAGCCTCTGGCTTCAGCAATTAATGAAACAGCCTCATCGTGGAGCATTGCTTCTTTATAACAGCGTTTACTGACGAGAGCGTCATAAACGTCGGCTAATGCCATGAGTCTAGCTGATAATGGGATTTTTTCCTGCTTTAAACATTGAGGGTAACCGCTGCCGTCCCATCTTTCATGGTGAGAGTAAGCTATTTCTTTTGCAATGGTGATAAATAATGTGCTGCCAATTTTTGATTCAGAGTTTTCAATAGTAGTTTTGCCGTAAACGGGGTGTAAGTCCATTATCTTGCGTTCATCGTTGTCGAGTGGACCTTCTTTAAGCAATACGCTGTCTGGTACTGCAATTTTACCAATATCATGTAACGGAGCTGCACGTTGAAAAGCATTTATCATTGCTGTTGTCAGGACTGATTTATATTTGTCAGTAGTTGCAAGTTGTTCAGCCAGCACACGCACATATTCTTTAGTTCTTAACAGATGATTACCTGTTTCCTTATCTCTGGCTTCTGCCATTTCTCCCATGCTGTAGACTATTGCATCCTTGGTGACCTCAATTTCTCTGGTGCGTTCCTGCACCAGTTGTTCAAGTGCAATTTTTTGCTGACTTAATGCCAGCTGAGTTTGAACCCGGGTTAGTAGAATGGGGATGCTGATGGGTTTGGTAATGTAATCAACGGCACCCAGATTAAATCCCTTCAGTTCATCTTCAACATCACGTTTAGCGGTTAGAAAAATAACTGGAATTTCTCGGGTATAAATATTTTCCTTGAGTGCCTTACAAGTTTCATATCCATCCATTTCTGGCATAACGACATCCAGTAGAATTAGATCGGGTTTTGCTTCTCCTTCTGCACGAGTCAGGCCCTGACGACCATTTTTTGCCAGTGATATCTGAAATTTCTCTGACAGTGCCTCGGTCAAAAGTTGCAGGAAAAAAGGTTCGTCATCTATGACCAGTATTCTGGGTTTATTGGTATTTGAATCAGTCATTTTGTGACTCTATTAAATGCTGGTTCAAACACAGGTCCAAATGCTTTAAAGCAAGTTCAAATTCATAATCTTCAATGAAGTTGATGATGGTATTTAAATCCTCTTTGCTTATTTCAGTAGACAGAGCCGGGGAGTGTTCCTGTAGTAGCTGTAGTGTTGTTGCATCACCTTTTTCCATGGCTGATTTGAGTTGATTCAGGTCAGCTGTCTTTATTTTTAGTGGTGAGGGAATATCTTTATTTTCCTCCTGATTTGCTGAGTCTGTCAGTTCGTGCAGGCTTGTAAAAAGTTCATTACAGGTTTTATCTAATAAACTAATTATGCTTTGTGGTACTTTCTCTCTATTTTTGAATTTAAGATCGATGCTGCTAACAACGTCCATTAATTTATAGGCTCCGATATTCCCTGACACACCTTTGATGGTATGAACTAACCGGGCTGCTTTTTTTGAGTCTTCGTTAAGCATTGAAGACTTCAGTGAGTCGGTCAGGTTTTCATGGTTTTTAAGAAAGTCTTTAATGAGTTTCTGGTAAAGATTTTCATTGCCACCAACCTGTTGAATGCCTTTTTTAATGTTTAATCCGGGTACTTCATCTGGCCAGTTTTTAATACTGCCACTGGAGATAGTTTGTTCAGTTTTGTGTTCAGTGCTTTCGGGTAAATATTGCTTCAATGTCTGATATAAAAGTTGAGGGTCGACGGGTTTACTGATGTGATCATTCATACCCGTTTGTCTGGATTTTTCAATATCGCCTGCCATTGCATTGGCTGTCATAGCGATGATGGGTAATTGACTGAAAGCAGGATTATTTCGAATTATTTCAGTGGCTTCATAGCCATCCATTTCGGGCATCTGGATATCCATTAATATTAGATCAGGATTGATATTTTCCAGTGATTGAATGACTTCCTGGCCGTTTTCGCAAATGCTTACTTTGAGACCCATCTGCTGTAGTATTTCCTGTGCGACCTGCTGATTTATTTTATTATCTTCAGCGAGTAACACATGACCACTAATAGGGGTAATCAAGACAGGTTCCTGAGAGATTTTGTGTGTGCTCTTAACTGATTGACTGGTTACTCCTTTACGAGCCAGGATAATGGCATTAAATAATTGTGAAGGTGTAATGGGTTTAACCAGAAAACCATCCAGTACCATATGATTGATTTGTTGTTCTCCGGCTTCTCGACCATAAGCTGTCATCATGATAATAACCGGTAGTTTTTCTTTAGGTATTTGTTTCCTGATTTGCTGAATTGTTTTTTCACCATCCATTTCAGGCATTCGCCAGTCGATCAATACAATGTCAAAACTTTTATTCCCAGTCGTATTTAATAATTCTAATGCCTGCTTTCCAGAAGATACAGATGTTACCTTAAAAGACATTGAATCTAATGTTTTGGATAGAATCTCTAACGAGAGTGGGTTGTCATCAACTAGCAAAACATTCAGTCCTCTTAGGTCTGGTCCCGGGTGTGTCAGTGGCGATTTACTGAGCTGGCTATCCATTACGGTAAAGGGAAGTCTAAAATAAAAATTACTGCCTTTCCCCTGGGTACTTTCTGCGCCTAATTCTCCTCCCATCAGTTCTATCAGTTGTTTACTTATCGATAAGCCCAGTCCTGTTCCGCCATATTTTCTGGTTGTTGAACCATCTTCCTGTACAAATGGGTCAAATAATTTATTGAGTTTGTCGGGAGATATTCCTATTCCTGTATCAATGACTTCAAACTGTAATGAGACCTGATGTTTATTATTTTCAGTTGACTCTAAAACAGATATTTTGAGTACGATACTGCCAGAGTCGGTAAATTTTATTGAATTAGAGACCAGGTTGGTTAATACCTGGTTAATACGAAAAGGGTCACCTGTCAAAACATCTGGTACATCGGCTCTCATATCATAAATAAAATCTACTTTTTTGGTTATCCGGATAACGCTAAGGTTGGCCAGATCATTGAGTAACTCTTCCAGGCTGAATTCAATTTTTTCAATATTTAAATGACCCGCTTCTATCTTCGATAAATCAAGAATGTCATCTATTAATCCCAACAGGGTTTGTGCAGATTTTTGTAAATTATTGATATAGTCGGATTGTTTTTCATTGGTCTCTGTGCGTGAAAGTAGGTGCCCCAGGCCAACTATCGCATTCATGGGTGTTCTGATCTCATGGCTCATGTTGGCTAGAAACTGGCTTTTGAATTTACTGGATTTTTCTATGGCCAGGTGAGCTTCTTTTTGCTCTGTAATGTCCTGACTGATACCGACAATTTTATGAGCGACTCCTTTTGAGTCTCGGGAAAAAATGCGTCCCTGATTGGATATCCAGTGATTGTCAGCTGAAGTAAGGTATTCAACTTTTAATTCTGAAGTTTCTCCTTTGATGTAATCAGCTAATGTCTGTTTTACATGATCAATATTTTCTGTCGATATGTATTTATAAAACTTACTGAGTTCTGGTTGCTCACTTTTCGGAGGAATTGAATGGTGTAAAGCAAATGTTTTATCCCACTTCAATTTTGGAGTTCCATTTTTGGGTAGAGTGATTTCCCAGGTTCCCAGTTTTGCGGAATCAAGGGATAAAGATAAACGTTCTCTGTTTTCATGCAGAATTGAATTTACTCGAGCTAGCTCCCTGGCTCTTAAACTTAATAGTAGAAAAACAACCAGTGCTATTCCCAGAACCCAGTAGAGTAAATTGTAATCTACCTTTTTCTCTGCAGGTAAAACCAGCCAGTGTTTTAAAAACTCATTGACCTTTTCTGCAGGTAGGTGAGTAATGGCTTTATTTAATATACTGGTTAACTCAGGCCAGTCTTTTCTGACTCCAATCGAGAATTCAAAGTTGTAAGGGGTCGATGAAGCAACCTGTAAATTAGATAAACCACCAGAAACCATTAAATAACCGCCTACGGCCAGTACATCGATAAAGGCATCAATTTCGCCTACGGATAGAGCTTCAAGTCCTTTTTGCGTATTTTGATATTGGACCTGAAGCAGGTCTGGGTAATCTTTATTAAGTGATTCTGATACTGCATAACCACTAACCACGCCCAGTTTTTTACCCTGTAGATCCATCAAACCCCGTAATAACGTTTGCCCTCTGCGATTAAACAGAACAAACGGGAAATGTTGGTAGGGTTTGGTGAAATCTAAATATTCAGATCTTTTTTCTGTTTTAGCAACGAGTGGTGCAATATCAATTGTTTTCTCCTGTAATCCCCTTATCACCAGCATCCAGGGAATGTTTTCTGGTGTTTTAAAAGTGATTCCCAGCTGGCGACTAAAGTAATCCATATAATCGGAAGAAAGTCCCTTATATCTACCTTGCTCATCCAGATATTCCAGGGGTTGCCAGGATGAATCCACGCCCAGGTTGATTTCAGGGTGTTGTATCAGCCAGGCTTTTTCTTTAGCTGTTAACTCTAGAACATCTACATTAGTCGGGGCTGACTGGTTTTGCCCTAACCAGCGGTTTTCAATATTTAGTTTTTCCTGAACGGAAATACTTGTAAGTGATTTATCTATTATTTTTATAAGAGGTGCCCACTCGGGAGCATTTCTGGATACAGCAAAATTTTGTGGTCCTTTGCCTAATCCGGCATCTCCTACAATTTTTAAATTGTTGAGCTGATTTTTCCTGCTTATCCAGGATGCTACGGCCTGGTTGCCAACATAGGCGTCGGCTTCACCCCAGGATACTTTTTGCAATGCTTCCAGAGTCGAGTTTACAGGTAATAATGTTATATCTGGATAAGATTTCTGTAATTGGCGCATGGTTAAAAAGCCATCTTCAATAGCGATGGTTTTTCCTGACAGGGCACTGGTATTTAGCAGTGAGTTATCTTCTTTGCGCGTCATGATTACTTTTTGCACATGGAAGAATGGCTGGCTAAAGAGCAGTTTTTCTGCTCGTTCCTGTTTAAAGGAAATGGATGCTCCAACCTTAAGTTTTCCATCCATCACCTTTTTGAGCATGACTTTAAAGGAACTGCTTTTGTCAGGTATGAATTGTATGTTCGTTTTTTTACTGATTAAATTTATGTAATCTGCAGTAATACCCTGAAATTGATTGTTATCGCCTATGAAGTCTATTGGAGGCCAGTTACCGTCAACCCCAATTGGGATTACCGGGTGATTTTTAATCCACTGTTTTTCCTGATCGTTGAAAATGTTCTCTATTTCGTTACTTTGAGCCTGGATGCTTTGAGGGGCCGAAAAAATTAGCAGCAAGACAAACAGTAGTCGTGAGTGGAGTTGTTTTAAAAGCTTTATCATGGTTTTTAACCTTACCGAATCGTATTTACGGATAAGATTTTAATGTTGCAGGTGGATCAATAGTTGATGAGTTGATGAAAATACTCATTAGATTAACTCCGAATTTTTATTTTTGTATATTTCCTTATTAGATTTTAGACTATATCCTTAAAAAAACAGGGTTATTTGCGCGTATGGATTTTACTTCTGCATATATCAATTTGCCTATTGTAATTGCTACAACAGTTGATAAAGCTTTTATAGGTGAAATTAAGTCAGTTAAAACTGAAAAGCTGGGCATGGTTAAAGGTTATGCGATTGCTAATATTTTTAGGGATTCAATTAAAGATATTAATATTGTTGACGTTGAGTCGATATCAGATGGATTAAAACGTGTCGAAAGTGGAGAGTTATTTGGTTATATCGATAACCTGATGGTTATTGAAAATTCAATTCAAAAAGACTTTACCGGTGTTTTAAAAGTGTCCTCAAGGCTGGATGAAGAGGCTACGTTGGCCGTTGGTACGCGAAATGATGAACCATTATTGAAAGATATCTTTGAAAAACTGGTAAAACAAAGCGGAATGGTTGTGACCAGATATGCTTTGCAGTTTAAATTATTAACCTGAAGAGATTCCTGGTATGCACACATTTTTAACGGGTTTTTCAATTTCCCTGTCATTAATCCTCGCTATCGGTGCACAAAATGCTTTTGTTTTAAAGCAGGGTTTGAAAGGCCAGTATGTTCTGACGGTGGTACTTATTTGTGCTTTTTCCGATGCTATTTTGATCAGCCTGGGAGTGTCCGGGTTTCATGTGTTACTTTTACAGTGGCCCTGGCTAGAAGTGGCTGCCCGGTTTGGTGGGGCAATATTTCTTCTGTTTTATGGTTCGCTGAGTTTTTATTCTGCTCTTTCTCAATCGCATGGTTTAACGCCTGCGAATGAAAAGTCGGTATTGCCACTTTCAAAAGTTGTGCTGATTTGCCTTGGGTTTACCTGGTTAAATCCGCATGTCTACCTGGATACCCTGGTGCTAATGGGTTCAATTTCGAGTCAGTATGCTGGACAAAAGCTTGCATTTTCAACAGGCGCGGTGAGTGCATCTTTTATATTTTTCTTTGCGCTGGGTTATGGTGCTAAATTTTTAAGGCCAGTTTTTGTAAAACCAAATGCATGGAAAGTTCTGGAATTTTTAATTGGAATCGTTATGTGGTCTATTGCTTTGAGTTTATTGATTTAGTTTATAGCTTAAACTAGTGATTTTAAGGGTGCGAATATTAAAAATAATTTTACCACGAAGAACACGAAGAACACGAAGTTAGTAAAAATCAATCTAAATACACTTCCTTTTCAATTTCTTCGTGGTGCATTCTAACTTTGGTTTATTGATTTAGCATCACAAAGGATTTCTAATCCAGCGTACCCAGCCCTTTTTCCAGGGTAGATACTTTCCATATTCATAAATAGCCAGTCCTGCCAGAATACATGCTGTGCCAAGCCAGATTTGTTGACTTATCAGTTCATGGTTTAACCAGTTGCCGAGTAGTAATGCAGTGACTGGCGTGATGAAAGTGATTAGAGCGACACGTTGGGCATGCAATTTTTTCAGGCAATAAAAATATAATGGAAAACCCAGAGCGGATCCCATAATGGCAAGATACACAATAGCACTCAGTGATTGTGTCGGTATATCTTGTGGAAGGCCATGAAATAAACTGTTTAGCACAAACAGAGGCGTTGCCACGATCAGACTACCTGTTGTGATGGAAATTGCAGGGATAGTCGGGTTCAATTTTTTTATTAAAACTGTGCTTAATGAATGCACTAAAGAAGAGATGCTTACTCCCGCTACTCCCCACCATGCTGCCTGTTCAAAGCTAAGGCTTTCCTGAAAAACAATGGCTAAACCCGCTAAGCCTAATAACATTCCAATTGTTTTTCCGGTAGTGAATGATTTTTCACCCAGAATTAAGCTCGCAAATAAACTGGTAAACAGGGGCGTTAATCCGAAAATAACTGATATCCACCCAGAAGGAATAAACTGGGCTGACCAGTAAACCATTGACATGGCAATAAACAACGGAAGACCTCCGCTCAGATAGATTTGTAGGTTGTGTTTATCCCAGGGCAAGGGCTGACGCCATAGTTTCACGATCAATAATAAAACGGACAGGCCAATAACCATTCGTAAAGCCACTCCAAACTCATAACCCACCCCTGCGCTACTCCATTGAATAGCAAGTGGAGTGGTACTCCAGATTATTATTACGGTCAGGTAAGCCGCTGTAATAGACACTTTTTTCTCCTCTATATATTAACAATATCGTAGGGTGCGCCGTGCGCACCATTTCTGCTGCCCATCGGGTATAAGCATATCCATGATCAAAGCACCCTCTTTGGGCTATCCCTGCCCATCGGGTATAAGCACTTCCTTGTGCAAAAAAAAGGCCGCTTGATGTGAGCGGCCTTTTAAGAATTCTGTTTTGAATTTAAATATCAATCATCAGATTTCAGCCGCAAACAGGTCTGCCACACAGGATAATTCTTGCGCAGTTTAATATTTCCTCGGATCGATATGATTTGATAATTCATGACCAGATACTCGCCGCTTTATTTATAGTTGTCAATAAATTATTTTGGGTGGGTTTTGGAAAGGAAAGATAGTGTTCATTAAGTCTGGTTCAGGGTTGACCTTCATGAATAACAGGCGTAAGTTTTTTAGTTCGTTTGTTTTACCTGTCTGGAGTTATTATGGTTTCGAGAATGCTTTACTACATCAGTTCTCTTTTACTATTGTTAAGTATTTTTTCAGAGGCTTCACTGGCTGCTCCTCCTGAAGGGTATCAATTCCTGTCCTTAACTAAAGCGATGAAGCAGTCCTCTGAAGAACAGAAGCCAATGTTTTTGTATTTCGGGCGTTATGGTTGTACTACCTGTCGCAAAATGCATAAAGAAGTTTTTAGTGATGCGGCACTTAATGATGAGTTTGCAGAAAAATTTGTTCTGGCTTATGTGGATACTGAAAGTGGAAATCGAATTCGCCTGCCAAATGGAGAAAGAACGACTGAAATGCAATTTGCTTCGCGCAATCGTATTCTTGGCACCCCCACGTTTATCTATTTTTCAGGTGATCAAAAACCGCTGTTTAAACGGGCAGGCTTTCAAAGTATAAAACAAATGGGTTTATTCAATGAGTTTGTGCTTGATGGTCATTATAAAACGTCTAAATTAAAAGAGTATCTGGCTACAAAATGAATCGATTAATAGTTGGCTTATGCCTTTGCTTTTTTACGCATCCTCTACTGGCTTCTGATGTTTGGAGTTTTGAGCAAAAGATAGCGGTTACGGCTAAACCTGTTAAGGGTGTATTTCATCATCTGGAAGGAGCAGGGCGTAAACATATAGCTGTTTCAGGTGATTCGATAGCGGTGAGCTGGGAAGATGACCATAGTAAAGATCCTCAGATATATGTGACTTCAAAGAAAACTGGAGATCATGTTTTTTCTAAAAAATTACAGGTTAGTACAGGGCTTGAAGCCTATGAACCTGCGATAGCAGCCTTAACGGGCTCTCAATTTATTTTAGCCTGGGAACAGGATGGTTCTGTGTATGTTCGTTCTTTGTCTGGCCAACGTTTATCAATGACTTCCAGGCTATCAACCGATACTGCTAGCCAGGTTAGTTTGGCTACAACAGGGCATAATAGTTTTGCTGTCTGGCGTGAACAGCGTGGAAGAAGCTGGAGTTTATGGGTTGCACGACTGGATCTTGATTCAACTGGTTTATTGGTGGTGACTTCTAAGAGTCGTGTCGAACCAGTAGAGCTGGATACACCTGTTCTTTTTCCAACGATTGCTGTGAATGATGTCGGGTTAATGGTTGCCTGGGAAGATCGCCAGTCTGGACATACCCGGTTGAAATATAGTTATTCTGTAGATAATGGAAGCTCATTTTCAGAGTCTCAGTATTTGAATGAATTTTTTTCCAATCGAAATAAATATGATAAAGGCAGTGGGGTTACCCGTGTTTCAATGAGTGCATATGCTGAAGATGAACTTGTGGCAGCGTGGATGGATAAAAGGCGAGGTGGTACCGGTTATGGGATTTTTGCTGCGCTTGGAAGTGATGATTCATTTGGACCAAATGAAAAAGTGCATAGTAAACAAGGTGATACTTTACCTCATTATAACCCTGCCACAGCCGGTAATAATGCGGGTAACTTTGCAGTTGCCTGGGATGATTACCGGCAGGGCAATTCAGATATCTGGATTAGTTCATACAATGAAGATGATGAATGGAGTATAGATTTTTCACCCAAACCAGCCTCGGGTAAAGGAGAGCAATCGCATGCATCCATCGCTCTGGATAATCAGGGAAATTTGCACTTGTTGTGGATTGAACGTGAAAAAATCGATGCCCCCAGCAGGTTATGGTATAGCTATGGAAAACCTCGTTAAGGCTTGAGATCGCGTGTGACTACTCGGGTTTTTTTCTTGATATTGTCATTGATATTCCGAGTGGACCACGAGGTGCACTGGTCGTGAAAGGTAATTCATCCCGAAGTATTTCTATTAATACTGGTTCTCCAGAATTGCCTTCGGTAGTGGCCTGCTGAAGTTCGTTCATTGTAAAGATGAGTTTCGATGCATAACTGAGGATGATGTCTCTCGCTTCAATGCCTGCTTCTTCGGCTGCTGATCCACTAAAAACTTCGCGCACTATAATTCGGTTTGGCCTGCCTGAAGCGTATAGATACTGGTCATAAACCTGATCACCGAATTCTTCTCTTAGCCCCCCTGTTGGTGAGGGTAATTGCTGCTCTTTTTCAATATATTCTGGGCTGTCAATCCAGTCTTCACGAATTGCCTGATCGCGTAACTGAAGGCGTGCTAGTCGATTCTCTCCAACTCGCTGTTTTATTCTTTGGATAGTGTCCAGCTGGATGTTGGCAGTGACCAGTTTTTCCTGCAAGGTCGGGGGTTTAGTAGTCCTTATAACTGCTTCTGGCTGTTTTTCTTCTGCTTCAATAGAAGCCATGTCTGGATGAAGTACTGAAGTGGGTATTTGTTGTTCAAGCTCGCTGAGTTGCAGCTCATGTTGTTGTCGAATTGATTGTAGTTCAGCCAGGCTATTTTCGAGAGTTTCAATGCGATTTAATAAGGCATTGTTCGATCTTACTAATTTTTTTTGTTGAGCTAAAATTTCTGATAATTGGTCAGGTTCAATTTCGGGGGTTACCAGTGCCCAGATGAAAGACATACTGAGTAATGTGGTTAATATTATCAGGGCAGATTTGATGCTTGACATTTTATGGGGGTCACGGGTTTCTCAATCAATTGTGGTGAGTATAAACCTGTCACTGTAATTTATAAATCGACCTGATTGTTTAGCCAAAAACCTGTTGCCAATAAGGTTTGCTGGGGGCTGATAACTGGTTAGTGATCTCTACTTCAGTGGTGTCATCATCTGTAAGCCCTGCAATTTCCTGTTCTATCTTCTTCTGTTTGAAAGATGGTTTTGTCATCGTCATCATCCATGCCAATAAAAGTTATATTTTTACCCATTGTTACTACTCGTAAATGAATTTTGAATGTGATTATTTTAAGTGATTAATAAATTAGAAATGTGTCGAATTACTCAAAACTCAAAAAACTTATGGTTTTTATGTAAAAAGTATACCGGAGCATAAGGTGATTTCGCATTAATCTATTTTTCATTATTATGAACAACTGAGGATTTACTGATTTTTTTGCCAGTTTATTCAGGTATTATGTCGAGCAGCTTAACTAATCTGTTAAGTCCAAATATTATAATTAACTGGAGAATAAAATGTCAGCTTATAAGTGTGAAGTGTGTGGTATGAGTGTCGGGACGATGACCTGTGGAACCTGTGATAAAGAGCTTGAGCATAGCACTATTACTACTGATGATGGTGAAACTGTGCATGTGTCTACCTGCCCCGATGGCCATGGCATGATCAAGTCGCCCATGTGTTGCGGTCAGGATATGACTTGTAAGGTATAAGAATATACCAGGCTGATAGATTATTTTATTAGCCTGGTTATAAAAATACTGACGATAAAGTCCTCGTGTTTATCGTTGACGACCAGTTTCTTTAGCTGGTAAGGCATAGTAAAATGTTGTGGAGTTGGAAATTGGGGGGTAGCAGGTTTTGCTGAGGTGAGTATCAGGCTCGTCTTCTGCTGTCATTCTTTCTTCTGTTGTGCAGCACATTATCGCCCAGGTGAGTCGTTAAAGGAAACTTTACCTCTTTAATTTTACGCCATTCGCCTCGTCTAGGAATTAATATATTATCGTCTTTCCTGATAGTTTTACTGTCTTTGAAATCTTTTTGTAAATGTAGCAGGCGCTGCATTTTAGATAAGTCTTTCCGGGTCATGTTCATAGCTGCTGTCACCCATAGGTCAACCACATCATATAAACTTTGACGTGTTATCGGGTGAATAACCTGGCGAATTTTTTTAATATTACGAATAGTATTGTGTGACTGGTTATGGCTTTTCATGTAGTCCTCGGTGACCTGCACGCCTTTACCATCTTCTGCAAGAATATCGATAATGCCCATTTCATAGAGTTGACCTGCGCTATAGGTTTCTCCGCTTAAAATAATACGCTCTGCATTTGATGAACCAATTTTTCGAGCCAGTAAGTGATAGGCTCCCATACCTGGAAACATGTTAAACATTATTTCAGGAAAACCCATTTGAGAGCTGCGCTCTGCAATAATGGTATCGCAGGAAAGTGCTGTTTCAAACCCACCGCCTAAAGCCTGTCCCTGCACCAGTGCAATCATAGAAATTGATAGATCTAGGTTGGTAATATTTCGATACGCTAAATTTATGCATTTATGCGCATATTGTCTTAGTTGTTCTTCATGCTTATTAACAATGCATTCCATGAATAACTCTAAATCACCACCCAGATTATAAATTCCAGGTGTTTTTGATGCCAGTATCAGATGCTGGAATGACCAGATTGCATCTTTGTGGGGTGATTTGTAGGTATCGATGAGTTGTTGTTGAAGTTGAGAAAGTTCATCGATAAGAGTCGTATTGATGCAGGGGCGAGGTTCAGGCTGCATCCAGCACCAGATAGAACCGGTTTCTGAGTCATATCTTGTGGTGAACTGGGTATAGCTTGCCAGTTTCTGGTTTTGATCAACATTTTTACTACTAGACCATGCTGCTGAAAGTTTATCTTTTGTTTGCATTCGCCGGTTTTACTAAACTTTTGTGGGTAAAGGTAATGTTATTAAAAATATAAAATTAGTTACGAGAAATACTTTATAACTTAAATTAAGAAGATACTCAAACTAATTGATATATATAATAAAAATTAAATTTAATATTTATATAGAGAAGATATTTATTTTATAAAATTAATGGCAGAACTATTTATCTTTGCTATAAGTAGTACTGGTAAATAATTTACCCTGGAAATAATAGATTAGGGAGTACATTTTTTAATTTATGGCCTGACTTTAAACGTGGGCTGTTTAACCTCAGCTCTAGAATATTTATATTATGTTAGAAAAAATAGCCGTAACCATTGCCAAAGTAGCTCATTGTGATATTGAAGACGTGAAACCAGATACTAAACTGAAAGAGCTTGGCATTGATTCTTTAAAGGCAATTTCAGTGTTATTTGAACTTGAAGAAGTTTTTGATGTAGAAATACCCAATGAACTTATTCCTTCCATTGTGACCGTAAATGATATTGTGCAAAAATTAGATGATATTCGGCACTAACTGCTAATTTATATTAAAAGCATGAATCGTCGTGTCATGATTACCGGGCTGGGATCAGTTTCAGCTTTAGGCTTAAACGTACCCTCTTTCTGGAATGCAATAGTGGAAGGCCGGTCAGCCATTAAACCTTTAGATCCGGCTTATGATGGTGTAAAAATCTCCGTTGGGGCTGTATTACCTGAGTTTCAGTCAGATAACTATTTTTCTTCAGATGAACTCTCTTTGCTTGATCGTTTTTCCCAGTTAGCCGTGGTTGCAGCCCGGGAAGCAGTAGAAGATGCAGGATTGAGTTGTGGAGATCAGGCACTTACCGATGCAGCTGTAATTATTGGCAGTGGCTGTGGTGGAAAGCATACCGATGAAGTTACTTATGAGAAACTCTACCGGCAAAATAGTTCTCGAGTACACCCTTTAACTATTCCCAGAGGCATGCCTAGTGCTGCTGCCAGTATGGTCAGTTTGCATCTCGGGATTAAAGGACCTGCCTATGTGCTTTCCAGTGCCTGCGCCTCTGGTTCTCATGCCATTATTCAGGGTATCAGCATGATTAAGTCCGGACTGGTGGATGTAGCATTGGTCGGAGCCTCCGATGCACCGTTTACCTATGGTTTATTAAAATCATGGGATGCACTCAGGGTGGTGTCGAATGATACCTGTCGTCCCTTTAGTAAAGACCGTAGTGGCATGGTGTTAGGAGAAGGTTCCGGCATGTTATTACTGGAAACAGAAGAACATGCAAAAGCCAGAGGAGCCCGTATTTATGCTGAATTGGCGGGTTGTGGTATGACTTCTGATGCGCATCATATTACACGTCCCAATGTTTCTGGAATTATTAGAGCTATGGATAAAGCATTACTTCATGCCGCCTTAAATGTTAATGAGGTTGATTATATCAATGCTCACGGAACGGCAACATTGGCTAATGATATTGCCGAAACAGAAGCTATTAACCAGCTATTTCAAGGTCATGCCCGACAGCTTGCTATTTCTTCAACCAAGTCAATGCATGGTCATGCACTGGGTGCATCGAGTGCCTTAGAGCTGGTAGCAACTACGCTATCTATCCACCATGGAATTATTCCTCCTACCGCTAACTTTACTGAGGCAGATGAATTATGTGATCTTGACTATGTGCCTAATCAGGCACGTCAGCAGACGATAAGTAATGCATTGTCTAATGCATTTGCTTTTGGTGGCTTAAATGCAGTAGTCGCTTTAAAAAAGTACTCTACATGAGTTAAATCTGGCGAATGAATATAACTCAACAATTGGCTAGTTGCGGAATTCATGGATATGGCTCTGCCGAATTAAAGGTCTTTGAAAAACACTTAGAACGATATTTTGACCGAGAGTATAAACGCTGGAAAGACAATCAAAATTTTGCAGAAGATTATGGCTTAAACTCCTTTGAAGGAGATATATCAAAAAAGGAAACCCGACCAATCTCAGTAAGTCATTATGATGAGGAATATCAGGTTTATCGAGCTTTTCTCGACAGGGAATACCTGGCTTATACGATGGGTTATTTTGGTGTGGATCAGGCGCAGCATCAGCTGGAAGATATATCACTGGAACAGGCCCAGATCAATAAATATAAATTACTTATCGAACGAGCTGATATTCAGGATGGGCAGTCGATAGTCGACCTGGGTTGTGGGTTTGGTGGTTTATCAAAATATCTGCTTGAGACTTATCCCAATATTACCGTTACAGCCATTAACCCGAGTGATGTACAGACTAAGCATATTAGAAATGAATTAATGAACCCTGAAAATAATTTTGACCGTTCACGTTTCAGGTTAATCCAGGCATATTTTAATGAAGTAGAATCTCTTGATATTGAAGCAGGTTCTTTTGACCGGGTAATATCTGTCGGATTTCTGGAACATGTCAGTAACATCGATTTATTGCAGAAAAACTTATCTCTATTATTGAAACCCGGAGGTTTAAGTCTGCATCACTGCATAGTTTCTATTGATGTTCTTCCTGCTTTTTTAAATGCAGAAGACTCTTTAATGGGAGAGTATTATCCGGGTGCTCATATCTGGCCGTTTAGTGAGCCACAGAGACATAATACCCATTTAACATTCAAAAAAAGCTGGTTTGTGAATGGAATGAATTACTGGAAAACGCTGGATGAATGGCATAAACGTTTCTGGGATTCAATAGATCGACTCTATCCTCAATATTTATCCATCGAAGAAGTGGAGAGCTGGAATAAGTATTTCAGTTTATGCAAAGCCATGTTTATTCCCAATAACGGGGAAAGTTATGGCAACGGGCATTTTCTGTACCAGAAATAATTAAGTTTGTGGGTAGGGTGCGCCGCGCGCACCATTAAATTTCAGTGCCAGCACCAATGGTGCGCACGGCGCACCCTACGAAGCAACGGTAAGTCTTTCAAGGGAGTAACTCAAGAGTGGTTTACTCCTCCTCTTCTTCTGCGTGCAACTGTCCCAGTAAATCAAAATCATCCAGTATGCAGTACAAAGATGGCACCAGGAATAATGCCGTCAGGGTTGCTGAAGTGAGTCCGAATGCCAGTGCTGCTGCCATCGGAATCAGAATCTGTGCCTGTAAGCTAGTTTCTGTAAGCAACGGGGTTAAGCCAGCAATAGTTGTGATGGATGTGAGCAGAATAGGGCGGAATCTTGCACGACCGGCTTCCTTGGCTGCCTGATAAGTTTCAACCCCTTTATCCCGTGCTTCTCGAATAAACACCACCAGCAGGATCGAGTCATTCACCACCACACCAAACAGTGAGGCCATGCCGATAATACTGGGCATGGTTAAGTCCAGTCCGAGTGCAAAATGACCAAACATTACACCGATTAAAGCGGTTGGGATGACTACCATGACCGTGAGGGGTGCAGCATAACCACGGAATTGTAAGGCCAGTAAAATATAAACACCGATCATGCCGAGAGCAACATTTCTGACGATTGATTTACCGGTTTTGGCTGAGTTTTGACTTTCACCCTGGGTATCAATATTTACACTCGGGTATTTTTCCTGAATCTTGATATTAATATCCTTAGCGGCCAGTCCGAGTAATTCCTGTGAATTTGCGATTTCTCGTTGTACGTCTCCATAAACAGTAATTGTGCGTTTACGATCTACGCGATTAATTCGTGCCCAGCCTCGAACTTCTTCGATAGTGGCTACATTGGGTAATGGTATCTGGCTGCCATTGGGTCCGGTTATGGTTAACTGTTCCAGATCATCAGCTGATAAACGATCAGAGGCTGCCAGACGAAGGTCAACTTCATAGGTTTCAGCGCCAACTGGAAATTCATCAATTTGAATACCCTGAAAGCCCGCTCTGATCTGGCTTGAAACCATGTTGGCATTAATGCCCAGCACACCGGCTGACTCTTTCAGTCGAACGCGTAACTCTCGTTTTCCCGGGCGTAAATCATCGCTGACATCCATGACACCTGCATACCCGTTAAACCAGTTTTGCATATCATGAGAGGCTCGTTTTAATTCATTTAAATCATCGCCCTTCAATCGGACTTCGATTGCACGGCCGCCGGGTCCAATAGCGGGCTCGGTGTATTTAAGGGATATAACATCGGCAAGCTCACCGGTTTCCTTACGCCAGGCAGCACGAAATTCATCAATACTGGTGTTTCTGACTTCGGCGCTGAGCAGGTCAACAATAATTCGGGCAACGTGCGGGCCTGATTCATAAGCATCAGGATTTTGTCCATAAACAATGGTGATGTTATTGACTAGATTCTGTTGACCTGGCTGTTTAGGAGCCAGTTCCTTATTGATATCTTTTGCTGCTTGTTGAATGCGGTTTACTATCGATTCAGTGAGTGAAAGAGGTGTTCCTTGAGGTAGTAATAATCGTGCTTCGATAATGTCTCCATCGGTGGGCGGAAAGCCAACAAACTTTAACTTTCCTGATACCGGTAAAGCGATGGCAGCGATGATTAACATGATGACGATACCCAGCGTCATGTAGCGATAGGAAACAGCTTTATCCAGTACAGGTACGAACATTTTATCCCTAAAGGTATCAAAACCATGTTCAAATCCTGCACGAAAGCGGGAAGGTTTTCTATTTTCCATACCCTTCAGGCTATGACCGAGGTGATAAGGCAGAACTAGAAAGGCTTCGATCAGGCTCACTGTTAATACTATGATTAATACGATTGGCATGACACGTAATATCTGACCAATTTCACCGGTGATGAATGCCAGTGAACCGAATACCAGTAGAGTTGTTGTGAAAGAAGAAAGTATGCCGGGTAAAACCTGAGTTACACCTGCCATAGCGGCGTGCATGGCTCGTTCACCTTTTTCCAGTCGAGCAGCAATATTTTCAGCAATAACAATGGCATCATCCATCAACAGACCGACACCGATCAGTAGGCCGACCAGAGTGATCATGTTTATGGTCATACCAGCAAGAGGGATTACGAACATGGCGCCCAGAAAAGAGATAGGCAAACCCATGGTGACCCAGAAGCTATAACGAAAACTGAAAAATAGCCAGAGTATCGCAAATACAGCCAGTAAACCCTGCACGCCATTGCTTAAAATCATGTCGAGACGATCCTGAACAACGGAAGCCCTATCCTGAGTTAATGTCAGTTTGATGCCGCTGGAAGCCAGTTTATTTTCCTGTTCAATAAAGGTTTTGACATCGTTTAAGGATTTAAGAATATCCTGGGTCTGAGTCTTTGTGATATTCAAAATGGCAGCTCGTTCACCATTAAACAGGATTCGGGTTTCATCACGATCAAAGCGGTCAGTGATAGAAGCTATATCGTGTAAACGTATGGCAGCACCAGTTTTACCTGAAATAACTACAAGGTTGCCCACCTGATTGACAGTTTTTCTTTGGTCATCGAAACGTAACAGGATATCTTCCTGATCACTTTCCAGACGACCGGCAGGAGTGCTGACACTCTGGCTTTGCATGATGCCGGCAATATCGGCCAGAGAAAGACCGTATTGTCGTAATCGAGCAGCGGGAATTTCGACACGGATTTGATGATCTGAGAATCCGTCAATATCGACGTTGGCAATTTCAGCCGTGGCCAGCAAACGTAGTTTCACGTCTTCAGCATAAGCTTTAAGAATGACCGGATTTTCCGGGCCGGTGATGGCTACTGAGATAACAGCATCGGTGCGTCCGAGTTCTTCAACGATAGGGGATTCAGCCTGATCAGGGAAATCATTGATGGCATCGACAGCTGCATTAACATCATCCAGAAAACGTTCCATTTTACTGCCTTCTAGCATCACCGCAGTGGCTTTGCCAAATCCTTCAGAGGCTTCGCAAATCATTTCATCCAGATCGGAAATACTTTCAAGGCTGTCTTCAAGGCGTCGGCAGATTGCATCTTCGACATTTTCAGCGGTGGAGCCGGGATACATTACCTGGATACTGACCTTGTCGTTGCTAATGCGTGGGAATGTTTCTCGTTGCAGGTTTGGCAGGCTGATCAATCCTAGAATGATGACCACCAGCATCGTCAAGTTGGCGGCGGTAGGGTGTTGGGTATACCACTTAATCATGGTCTTACTCTCCGCTGGAAAGGTTATTGTCAGCTGAACTTACTGATTTTAATAACATGCCATTCACGGCTGGGATCAAATCGGTTAATACCAGTAAGTCCCCATCCTCCAGACCTTTTGCAATGATGCTCTGATTTTTTTGATCATACAGTTTCTGAACAGTACGAACTTCAAGTCTGTTTTCTTTATTCATGACATAGGTACTGCCATTACGCACGGATGAACGTGGAATGACGATACTGTTTGATTGAGGGTATCCGGCGATGGAAACTTCAACGAACATGCCTTTGGACAGTGGTGGACGTTTACCTGGAATAATTTTCTGTAACGGACTTTCAACTTCTATAACGACCCCCATGGTGCGAGTCTGGCTGTCAACATTGTCGGTAAAACGTAAAAATTTCCCCTGCCAGCTTGCAACCTGTTCGTTACCCATATCCAGGTTTACAGTCGGATTGAAACCGGTAATTGTAGAAATATTTTGTGACAGTGTCTGAATGTCTTTGGGGGTATCTGGCTGACCAAAGAACAGATTCTTCAGTGATGACATTGATACCTGGGCAATGATTTCAACCTTGTCTACCGAGTCTCCAGAGAATAGTTGCTGACCCTTGCTGACATACTGATCAGATTCAATGGCCAGTGATGCTACACGCATATTAAAAGGTGCTTTGATATGAGTGTTCTCCAGATCACGTTGAGCCTGAGTGACTTTAGCCAATTGCAATTTTCGTTGAGAAGGTATCAGGGATAAAGAATTCTTCAGATTCTGAACCTGGGAAGTTGAGCCCAGCATAGTACGTTCAGCTGCATCGGCACTGCTTTGAGATACGCCGCCTTTTTTAACCAGTTTTTGGAGTCGCTGTTGTTCTTTGGTTGCTAGTGCCAGGTTTCTTTGTTCAATTTTTAGAGATGTTTTAGTGTTGGATAACTGTACATCCAGTTCGGCCAGTTGAGTTTCGGCCTGTGCCAGGTTGAGTTCATAATCAACGGGATCAATATGAAATAAAACATCACCTTTGGTTATAATTTCACCGTCTTTCAGGCGAGGGTGCATGGAAATAATTCGCCCTGAAACCTGGGCTATTGATTTCCAGATTTGAGCTGGTTGCACCACTCCATAACCGGTAGCAATGGGCGTGAAATCCAATTTTTGAATTTGCAGGGTTCTAACGACTCGAACGGGTTCACCCGTTTCAGATAACTGTGGAGGTTGCTTGCCACTTTTCAGAATGCCCATAAAGACTATGCCCAGGATAATCGGGGGCAATATCCAGAGGATTTTTTTCTTATTGAGAATATGTGCGGTCATGTCTGCTTACCTGAAAGATTGTGAGCTATAAACAGGCTCAAGCCTGTGGAACGCGGCATTATACAATTAAAGGAAGAGTGCTTTGTAACAATTTGTAAGGTTGAATTAATCTGAATAAATTCAGATAAATGGTTTTTGGATTTAGTTTTAACGAACAACAATTCCAGCCAGAGCAAGAAATATGAATCCTCCCCCCAGGCCTATTAACCATGCTTTGTTGGCGGGCATGTTAAATACCTGTTGTAAACCTATGGCTACAAGAGCTGATTCAATTCCGACTACTGCAAAATGTAGTGGCACGATGATAAATGGAATGGCCAGATCATAAGTTAACAGGAAATTATCCAGTACCAGTGTTGGTAACCAGGGGGCAAAATATGCAATTGCGATCACTTCCCATACTTTAGAAATTGAGATGGACTGAGGTGTATATTTTTTAACATATAACCAGGTCATGTTGGTTATGACTACAATTATGAACAACCCGTAAGGGAAGTAGGCAAAAATTTCGAAAAACCGGTACTGCTGTAATTCAATGCCAAATGGAACGGGGAAAAGTGAAGGAGGATTTTTAAGGTAAAAATGAGGCATCGTCACACAGCACATGGCTGTCCAGCGAATTAGCTGTAACAGAATGGTTAACCTGAAATGGTTTCCTTGCTTTAATTGTGAAAAGAAAGCCTTTGGTCGGAACAATACGCCGATAGTGGATTGCCAAAAAATGTTACTTCGACTCCTGAGCTTTATTTTTAAGCTCTTGTCTCTGATCATGTACCTCTTCACTCATATCTTTAATGCGCAGACATAGTGATTTTAAAACATCGAAAGCAACCTGGGGATTTTTATGAATTCTACGAATAAAATCTCTTCTATCCATAATAGTGACAATCGATTTATTAATAGAGCGAACACCTGTTTGACGTTCCAGTTCTCCAAATAGCGAACCAATACCAAACATATCGTTGGTGTTTAGCATTTTTAATGCGGTATCTTCTCCGTCTTCATTTTTTTGAAAAATTTCTACCCGACCTTTTTCTACCAAGCCCATGGCCTGGCCAGAAAACCCCTGTGGCAGAATAACCTGGCCATGATGGTATTTTTTTACCGTATTACAATCTTTAGATGATGAGCTCATTAGTTTATGCCTCAACTGGCTTTGCTGGGATGCTTTCTATATTCAGAGAATGAATCCGTGCGTACAGTTTGTCTAATATTCTAAATGCTAACATCGGGTCTTCTTTAATTCGGAGCATGAATGCTAACTCATCGATGGTGAGTACATAACTTTCCCCTTTTGAACGCACAGTTGCAGATCTGGGGTTGCCAGTAAAAAGACTCATTTCTCCAAAAAAATCACCGTCAGAAAGCGTGTTGATAGGGCTGTCACTGGTTTCATCAATGATAATCTCGATAGTCCCTTTCTGGATCAGGAACATGCTGTTGCCCTGGTCACCTTTATGAAAAATAACATCGCCATCATGATATAAATGCCCAAGTCTGTTTTGTCTCATGACTTTTCTTCCGTAGCAGTATAGTCAATAATTTTGGCTTCTGACTTCCGGCTCAGTAATGATTTAAAGCTTTCCCAAAACAGGCGAGTTAGAAAAAATGGATTAAGACATCGTTTGACGATAGAGCGGTAGGTATTGGAACCGGTAAAAGTATCCCACAACACCATCGACATATCTTTATCGCTAACATTCGGTTGCTGCTCCCGTTGTACCATTCTTAACATGCCTTTGGAGAGAATGGGTATCCATTTAAAAAGATCGACAGTCAGAAATACCATTTTGCCAAGCTTGTTGTCTACATCCAGCTTTTTACAGGCTGGTAAATAGAATTGCTTGAAATCCTGTTTTGATACCCCGTGAATCATGGCCGTCGTTGCACAGGCTTTAGAGGTGATATAGGCTGCGCCTAACCCGTCTTTAAATAAGCGGCTAACGCCTGCATCACCAACCATAACTATGCGATCCTGAAATACCGGAGATGCTAATCCAATATTGACCTTAGGATGGCATTGACAGGATTTAGGGGATAGGTCTATATCATCGGGGAAACATTTTTTGACATCGGGGTGGCTTAAAAATGCTTTTGCTGACTCTTTGTTTACGCCTTTACCAAGTAAAATGACACTGACATATTCAGCTTTTGGTACGATGGCAGCAAAATTAACATGTGGAATTTTTACCAGAAAAACATGCATGGCATTGCCGAAGTACTTATCGACTTTTTCCCTGTCCATAAAAATTTCGGTGAGGAATGCTGTTGTCGTTTGAGGTGCTTTGAAATTAGGCATGGTCTTTTCGAACAGTTTGATACCTCCACCATTGACACCGACAGCTCCTACGACAAGGTCATATCGACGGGGTTCTCCGCCTTTTGGCACGACTACCGGAAATGGTTCTTCACGGATAACTTCTGCAACGCGTTTGGTAATAACATTTGCACCACTTTGTATGGCAAGTTGCTGTAAAAAACCATCAAAACTTTTATAAACGACTTTATCCTGAAAGCTGATTTCAGCGGATCGCTTGATACAGTCAAGAGGGCCTGCTCCTCGATATAATGCTGCGATACGCATTTCATCCAGGGGTGTTTGAATGCTTGCCGATCCTTGTTCTGTGTGAAGAAAATAAGAATCTATTCCCCTTTGCACGACATCCGGGGGTAAGTTAATGCCTTCCATAGCGAGCATCTGAACCAGTGTTTCAGAAACGATGCCGCCGCAAAAATTACAGCCCTTAGGACCAGGTGCTGAATAGAGTGCAGGTTCGTAAATATCCAGATTAAGGTGAATGCCCAGCTGTTTGGCAATATCAAGCATGAAATAGGCAGTTAATGAACCCGCTGGCCCACCACCAATAATTGCTACCCGGGAAAAGTTCGTCAATTCCATCCTGAAACTCCACTTACTACTTATAAAGTGAGGGTCATAAATACGATGATTTGTGTTTATGATTTGCTGGAAAGCCAGGATTTACTACTGTTCCGTTACCTTCTTGTCCAAACGATGTGCACTATGGTCTGGAATGCATGCAGGGTGTATGACTCAAATCAAGTTTGTGGAAAAACAACCATGACAAGTATGTGTATTTAGCGCTTATCCACTTTCTGGAAACGTGTGTCGAGTATGGTTGAAGTGCCGGTAGGGTACGCCGTGAGCACCATTAAATGGACTAATTTTGAAAGATTGGAAAGTTTACATGCGAGTGTTTATAGCTACATGAAATGAAAGATGAACAAAATTAGCATATTCTTATGATCCGCCGTAGACCCTAAGATCGTTTTGCCATAGAATACGCCCTCAGGAAAATGCTGTTTCTCAGCGTTATCTCAAACGACTTAATTTTTTATGGGAAGAGCTAATGCACCTCCTATTTTCGTGCGCGCGGATTTTATTAATAGTGGAGAAATTGTGACTGTATCAGCCATACTCGCCCTGCAAGACGGAACGATATTCAAAGGGCTTTCCATAGGAGCCCAAGGCCTGACCACTGGTGAGGTTGTTTTTAATACATCCATGACCGGTTATCAGGAAATTCTGACAGATCCTTCATATGCTAGACAAATCATCACACTGACTTATCCGCATATCGGCAATACCGGAATGAATGCGGAAGATGAAGAAGCTTCTACGATTCATGCCAGCGGTCTTATTATTCGTGATTTACCGTTACTGGCCAGTAGCTGGCGTAATGAAATGTCTTTGCAGGAATATCTGGTTAAAAATAATCTTGTGGCGATTTCAGATATTGATACACGACAGTTAACCCGTTTGTTACGCGAAAAAGGCGCGCAAAAAGGCGCTATTTTGGCAGGCGATGATCTTGATGAAACTAAAGCAATTGCTGCAGCAAAAGATTTTGCCGGTCTGTCCGGAATGGATCTCGCGAAAGAAGTGTCAACTACTGAGACCTACGAATGGACACAGTCGGTTTGGGCACTAGGGGAAGGGTACCAGCAGGCAAATGATTTGAGGTATCACGTTGTTGCTTATGACTACGGCGTTAAAAAGAATATTTTATGTATGTTGGCTGAGCGTGGTGCAAGAGTCACCGTTGTTCCTGCACAAACTTCTGCTGAAGAAGTCCTGGCTTTGAATCCTGATGGTGTGTTTTTGTCCAATGGGCCGGGTGATCCGGAACCCTGTGATTATGCGATTGAAGCCATTCAACAAGTTTTAGAAAAAGATATCCCTGTTTTTGGTATCTGTCTTGGGCATCAGTTGTTGTCGCTGGCCAGTGGTGCAAAAACTGAAAAGATGAAGTTTGGTCATCATGGTGCTAACCATCCGGTTCAGGATCTGGACTCTGGAGTTGTGATGATTACCAGTCAGAACCACGGTTTTGCAGTGGATGAAAGCTCTCTTCCTGATAACCTGAAAGCCACTCATCGATCATTGTTTGATGGATCTTTACAGGCTGTTCATCGAACCGATAAGCCGGCTTTTAGTTTTCAGGGACATCCTGAAGCCAGTCCCGGTCCACACGATGTAGCCCCGTTGTTTGATCATTTTTTTGAATTAATAGAGCAAAATAAGCAGGGTGGAGCAAACTAATGCCACGCAGAGATGATATTAAAAGTGTTCTGATTATCGGAGCCGGCCCAATCGTTATTGGTCAGGCCTGCGAATTTGATTATTCCGGTGCACAGGCCTGTAAGGCATTAAAAGAAGAAGGTTATCGAGTTATTTTAATTAACTCTAATCCTGCTACCATCATGACAGACCCTGCGACAGCGGATTCGGTTTATATCGAACCTATTCACTGGACAGTGGTTGAAAAAATTATTGAAAAAGAACGCCCTGATGTTCTGCTGCCTACCATGGGTGGACAGACGGCGCTTAACTGTGCGCTGGATCTGGTGCGCGAAGGTGTGCTGGAAAAATACAATGTGGAAATGATCGGTGCCAGTCGTGAAGCGATTGATATGGCGGAAGACCGAGATCAATTTCGTCAGGCTATGGATGAAATTGGGCTGAGCACACCGCCATCTTATATTGCTCACAGTCTTGAAGAAGCCTGGCAAGGTCAGCCTCAGATAGGTTTTCCTGTCATTATTCGCCCATCCTTTACCATGGGCGGCAGCGGCGGCGGTATCGCTTATAACAAGGAAGAGTTTGAAGATATTATCAAACGCGGTCTGGATTTATCACCTACCAGCGAAGTGCTGTGTGAAAAATCTATCCTGGGCTGGAAAGAATACGAAATGGAAGTGGTGCGTGACAAAAATGATAACTGCATCATTATCTGCTCGATAGAAAATCTCGACCCGATGGGCGTGCATACCGGTGACTCCATCACGGTAGCGCCCGCACAAACTCTGACCGATAAAGAATATCAAATTATGCGAAATGCCTCATTGAAGGTTTTGCGTAAAATCGGTGTTGAAACGGGTGGTTCGAATGTTCAGTTTTCCATCAACCCTGAAAATGGCGAGATGATCATCATTGAAATGAATCCTCGTGTTTCACGTTCTTCAGCTTTGGCTTCTAAAGCGACTGGTTTTCCTATTGCTAAGGTTGCTGCCAAACTGGCCGTTGGTTATACGCTTGATGAATTACAGAATGATATCACTGGCGGTGCGACACCAGCTTCTTTCGAGCCATCGATTGATTATGTAGTCACTAAAATTCCAAGATTTACCTTTGAAAAATTTCCACAGGCTGATGATCGTTTAGGCACTCAGATGAAATCGGTAGGTGAAGTTATGGCTATCGGCCGTAGTTTTCAGGAATCTTTCCAGAAAGCATTACGTGGCCTTGAAACGGGTGTAGATGGTTTGGATGAAATCATCGATCAGGATGAATTAAGTGCTGATCAAAAAGAAGATCTGTATCGTGCAGAATTGCGCCTTCCAGGTGCTCAACGTATCTGGTACGTGGCCGATGCATTTCGTTCTGGTTATTCATTAGAGAAACTATTCGAGCTTTCGAAGATTGATCCCTGGTTTCTGGTGCAAATTGAAGAAATTGTAAACATTGAGCAATCTTTAATTGGTCGAACACCCGATTCTTTTACTGCTGAAGAATTTTTCCAGCTAAAACGCAAAGGATTTTCAGACCGTCGAATGGCGACTATGATGAAAACTGATGAGCTGAAAGTGTCAACAGCTCGTCGAGATTTGAATGTTCGCCCTGTTTATAAACGGGTCGATACCTGCGCGGCTGAATTTGCATCATCCACGGCCTATCTCTATTCAAGCTATGAAATGGAATGCGAAGCAAATGTGTCTGATCGAGATAAAATTGTTGTGCTGGGTGGCGGCCCAAACCGCATCGGTCAGGGCATAGAATTTGATTATTGCTGCGTGCATGCCGCCATGGCAATGCGTGAAGATGGTTATGAAACCATCATGATTAACTGCAACCCTGAAACTGTATCGACCGATTATGATACGTCGGATCGTTTGTATTTCGAGCCATTGACGCTTGAAGATGTCATGGAAGTAATCGACCTGGAAAAACCAAAAGGCGTTATCGTGCAATTTGGAGGACAGACTCCTCTGAATCTGGCTCGCTCTTTAGAAGCTGCTGGAGTGCCAATTATTGGAACTACACCTGATTCTATCGATCTGGCAGAGGATCGTGAGCGTTTTCAGCAAATGCTGATTGATCTGGATTTACGTCAACCACCGAATCGCATTACTTTTGATGTAGAGTCTTCTGCTGCTTTAGCTGATGAAGTGGGCTTCCCTCTGGTGGTGAGACCCTCTTATGTATTAGGCGGTCGGGCGATGGAAATTGTGTATGACCAGGAAGATCTACACCGTTATATGACTGAAGCCGTTAAGGTTACAAAAGACTCTCCTGTTTTACTTGATCGTTTTCTGGATGATGCGGTTGAAGTCGATGTGGATGCGATCTGTGATGGTGAGAATGTATTTATCGGTGGTTTGATGGAACATATCGAACAGGCCGGTGTGCATTCGGGTGATTCGGCCTGTTCATTGCCGCCTTATACCTTGTCAGATGATATCCAGCAGGAAATGTGTCGTCAGGTTGAAGCGATGGCAAAAGAACTCAAAGTAATAGGTCTTATGAATACTCAGTTTGCCATTAAAGGTGAAGATATTTATATCCTTGAAGTGAACCCTCGTGCATCCAGAACCGTGCCGTTTGTATCTAAAGCAACCAATGTTCCGCTAGCCAAAGTAGCTGCGCGCTGCATGGTGGGACAATCATTATTGTCTCAGGGTTGTGTTGAGCAAGTGGTTCCAGACTTTGTTTCGGTCAAGGAGTCTGTTTTTCCTTTTGCAAAATTTCAGGGTGTTGATCCAATTTTAGGGCCTGAAATGAAATCTACCGGTGAAGTCATGGGTATAGGTAAAACATTTGCTGAAGCTTTTGCGAAAGGTTTGTTAGCTTCTGGAACCACTCTGCCAGATGGTGGTAAAGCGTTTGTTAGTGTTAGAGACCCGGATAAAAAATCGGTGGTTAAATTGGCTGAAAACCTGATTAGGCATAATTTTACACTCGTTGCTACTGCGGGCACTGCCCGATTGCTGAAGCAGGCTGATATTGAATGTCAGCACGTGAATAAGGTAAAAGAAGGCCGCCCTCATATTGTAGATATGATTAAAAATGATGAGATTGCACTCATTATCAATACCACTGAAGGTCGTCCTGCTATTGCTGATTCTTATGAAATTCGTAGGGAGGCACTAATGCATGGAATAACCTATACCACTACCTTGGCCGGTGGACTGGCTACCTGTATGGCGATGGAACATCAGGAAATTAAAGATGTCTATCGTTTGCAAAGTTTGCATGATTAATCGTTAAATTCTATTATCTAAAATTAAATAATGTGATCATTCCCTATAAAATACTCTGGAATGATCTAATCTCTTCCGTTTTACCTTAACTTAATATAATAGTTGTATTACTCTTCTGTATTTAAGAGAATCACATAATTAGAAAGGCATTTTTGATGAACCAATTACCACTGACAGCCGCTGGTGCGGAAAGACTTAAAGTTGAATTAAATGAACTTAAAAAGGTGAAACGACCTGCTGTTATTGATGCTATTGCGACAGCTCGTGAACATGGCGATCTGAAGGAAAATGCCGAATATCATGCTGCGAAAGAACAGCAGGCTTTTATTGAAGGCCGAATAAAGGAATTAGAATCTGCGGTCTCTAATTCACAGATAATCGATGTGACTAAACTTAATCAATCTGGTCGTGTAGTTTTTGGCTGCACAGTAGACTTGATCAATGTTGAAACAGAAGCTGAAGTTTCCTATCAGGTGGTTGGAGATATTGAGGCCGATATCAGCTTTAACCGAATTGCTATTAGCTCCCCAATTGCGCGTGCTTTAATTGGCAAGGAAGTAGGAGAAGATGTTGTGGTGGAAGCTCCAGCTGGTATCAAGGAATATGAAATTACCAATGTACACTATATTTAGTTTTGCTGTTTAAGGAATTACCGAGTAACAAACATTAATGAGGGTTTCATATGCATGATTTGAATTTAACGGCTAATGAAACCCGTATTATTGGCTGCCTGTTGGAAAAATCGCTGGTTACACCGGATCAATATCCGCTAACGCTTAATGCGTTGACCAATGCCTGCAATCAGAAGTCCAGCCGAAGCCCGGTGATGACACTCACACAAGGAGTTGTGCAGCATACTGTTCGTGAGTTGGAGGCCAAAAGCCTGGTGTCATATGAAGAAAATTTTAAACGGGGCGTGGAGAAATACAAGCATCGTTTTTGCAATACGCATTTTAGTGACCTTCAATTAGATCCTGCTGAGTATGCAATAGTGTGTGTGCTTTTGTTGCGAGGCCCTCAAACGCCTGGTGAATTAAGAACTCATTGTGCCAGATTGCATGATTTTTCAGATAATCATGTTGTGACGGAAGCTCTTACTGGTTTGATAGAGAGGGAAGGGGGGGCATTAATAGTGCAGTTACCTCGTACAGCTGGACGTAAAGACTCTGAATATATGCATCTTTTTTCTGGTCCCATAGACATTGAGTTATATGAGAGTGAGGTGCAGGAAACGAAGGCCTCTGAGTCATCTGGGCGCGTTACCGTGTCAGATCTGGTGCAACGAGTTAGTGTTCTGGAACAGGAAGTTGCTGAATTAAAGAAAGTGCTACAATCGCCAGATTGATTGAAGCAAACCTCGGGGCCGCTAAATTTGAATTGTTTAAACTAATCAGCAGAGTTGGCTGATTTTAATATCTTAAGATATTTCTGGCTTTTGGGTTTTTTTCGAAATATTACAATTACATGGCCTATAGACTGGATTAAGTCTGCTTTGAGCTTCTCACAGATTTCTGTATTCAGTTCTTTTTTTTCTGATTTATCCTGAGCCGGTACCCGAACCTTGATCAGTTCGTGGTGTGCCAGTGTTTGCTCTAGCTCAATAAGTACATTCTCACTTAAGCCATGTTGACCTATCATTACAACGGGTTTCAGATTAAGTCGATGAGCTTCTGCTCGTAAAGCTCGAACCTGCTGGCTGGTTAAGGGCATGTTAATCACGATAGTATAAAAAGGGCGCGGATTGTATCATAACCTTTCAAATGAAAACTAAAGAGAAATATGGGTAGGTCAAAAAGTAGTCAACTCTGGTTGCAGGAGCATCACGCAGATCCGTATGTATTGAAATCTCGTCGTGAAGGTTATCGCTCTCGTGCTGTTTACAAACTAATAGAATTACAGGAAAAGGACCGCTTGCTTAAGCCTAAGCAGTTTGTGATTGATCTGGGCGCAGCTCCGGGTGGCTGGACAGAATATGCTAGTCAGTTTTGCAGTAAGGGTGGACGCTTAATTGCGGTTGACCTGTTAGAAATGGATTCTATAAACGATGTTGATATTATTCAGGGCGATTTCACCGAACAGAAAGTTCTGGATGAAATTCTTGATCTCATAAATAACTCTCCGGTTGACCTTGTTTTATCGGATATGGCGCCCAATATAAGTGGGATTGAAACGGTGGATCAGCCTAAATCGATGTATCTGGTTGAACTTGCCTTTGAATTTGCTTTGCAGGTTCTGGATAGAAATGGAAGTTTTGCGGTCAAAATGTTTCAGGGAGAAGGGTTTGACGAAATGGTTAGAAGTTTCAGAAAATTCTTCAAAGTAGTGAAATTTCGCAAACCCAAAGCTTCCCGGCCAAGATCTAGAGAAGTTTATGCTGTTTGCCAGGGATTGAAGTAACTCACTATTCGATGTAACTATAATAACTGTATTCATTTATGCCAATGTGTAAGAATACAGAAAGTTTGTTTAAAGAAAGGTCGCATTCGGCCAGGTAATTAATGTGAATGATGTAGCTAAAAATTTAATTCTATGGGTTGTTATTGCTGTGGTTCTGTTGTCTGTATTTCAGAACTTTGGAAATCGGGAGACATCCGGTAGAAGTATGATTTATTCGGAATTCCTGTCGCAGGTAAAATCCGGTCAAATCAGTGAAGTACTTATTGAAGGTCAACAAATCACTGGAAAACTAATCAGTGGTTCGACTTTTTCAACATACAGCCCTGAAACCAATAATTCTCCTCTGATCGGTGATCTGGATAAAGCGGGCGTTCAAATCATGTCCAAACCTCCTGAGCAACCATCTTTACTGGCTCATATGTTTATCAGCTGGTTTCCGTTTATTGTGTTGATTGGCTTGTGGGTTTTCTTTATGCGCCAGATGCAGGGCGGTGGCGGTGGCCGTGGAGCAATGTCTTTCGGTAAATCAAAAGCCAGATTGCTCGGTGAAGATCAGATTAATGTGACATTTAGTGATGTTGCGGGTGTTGATGAAGCTAAAGAAGAAGTTGCAGAATTGGTTGAATTCCTTAGTGATCCCTCTAAATTTCAAAAGCTTGGAGGAAAAATTCCTCGTGGCGTGTTGATGGTAGGTTCTCCGGGTACAGGTAAAACACTACTTGCCAAGGCCATAGCAGGTGAAGCAAAAGTACCTTTCTTTACCATTTCAGGTTCAGATTTCGTAGAAATGTTTGTCGGTGTTGGTGCTTCACGTGTTCGTGATATGTTCGAGCAGGCCAAGAAGCACAGCCCCTGCATTATCTTTATTGATGAAATTGATGCAGTAGGGCGCCATCGTGGTGCCGGTCTTGGTGGTGGGCATGATGAGAGAGAGCAAACACTAAACCAGTTACTGGTTGAAATGGATGGGTTTGAAGGCAATGAAGGCGTTATCGTCATTGCAGCGACTAACCGCCCTGATGTACTTGATCCTGCACTTTTACGCCCCGGTCGCTTTGATCGTCAGGTAGTGGTTCCTCTACCCGATGTACGTGGTCGTGCCCAAATTCTTAAAGTTCATATGCGTAAAGTACCCGCAGCTGAAAATGTTGATGCAATGGTTATTGCCCGTGGTACACCCGGTTTTTCCGGTGCTGATCTGGCAAACCTGGTGAATGAAGCTGCTTTATTTGCCGCTCGTGGTAACAACAAGTTAGTCAATATGGAACACTTTGAGCGTGCCAAAGACAAGATCATGATGGGTGCAGAGCGCAAGTCCATGATCATGAAAGATGACGACAAGAAAATGACTGCTTATCATGAAGCAGGTCATGCCATTGTTGGTCGTATGGTTCCTGAACATGATCCTGTGTATAAGGTTTCGATTATTCCACGTGGCCGGGCATTGGGTGTCACCATGTTCTTGCCAGAAGATGATCGATACAGTTATAGCCGTAAACTATTGGAGAGCCAGATTTCCAGTCTGTATGGTGGACGTATTGCAGAGCAGTTAATTTTTGGTGATGATGCTGTCACTACAGGGGCTTCTAACGATATTGAAAGAGCTACTGAAATTGCGCGTAATATGGTCACTAAATGGGGTTTATCTGATCGTATGGGGCCGTTGACTTATTCTGAAGATGAAGGTGAAGTTTTTCTGGGTCGTTCAGTGACGAATACCAAGACGGTTTCTGATGAAACGGCACAGGCGATAGATTCTGAAATCAGAGGTTTTATTGACCGTAATTATCAGCGTTCTCTGGATATTCTGACTGAGCACACCGATAAACTGCATTTAATGGCTGATGCCCTGATGAAGTATGAAACTATTGATGCCTCGCAGATTGATACCATTATGGAAGGCAAGGAACCTGGTCCACCACAGGACTGGAGCAATGGCGATTCTGGTGATTCATCATCCAGTGGTGGTAGTGCTCCCAGGGCTTCTAAAGAAAAATCGACAGATGATAAAAAAGCTGATCTGTCTGATCCTGCAAGTTTACATTAAAATATAACTGGAAGGCCGGGATGTAAAATTTACATCCCGGCCTTTTTTATTTATGAAGCCTGATCTTACAAAAATAAATATCATGGGCGTCATTAATACGACTCCCGATTCTTTTTCTGACGGTGGTTTGTTTTCAGAAACTGGAAAAGCAGTTGAGCATGCTCAGAAACTAATCGATGAAGGTGCAGATATTCTCGATATCGGTGGAGAGTCCACTCGACCCGGTGCCGAAATTGTCGATGTGCGTGAAGAAATTCGTCGAACTATTCCTGTTATTGAAGCTATTCGACAATTTTCAGATATCCCCATCTCTATCGATACCAGCAAAGCAGAAGTGATGTTAGCTGCAGCTGAAGCTGGTGCAGATATGATCAACGATGTGTGGGCTTTACGCCGGGAAGGTTCTCTGGAAGCTGCTGCATCTACCGGGCTTTTAATTTGCCTGATGCACATGCAAGGCTCACCCGACTCCATGCAAAATAATCCTCAATATAAAAGTGTCGTGGATGAGGTTTTTTATTTTTTACAGGAAAGAGTAGAGCTAGCAGAGCAGGCAAGCATATCGAAACAACAATTACTAATTGACCCGGGTTTTGGGTTTGGAAAAACTCTGCAACAAAATTTACAGTTGCTACACTCCTTAGAGTTATTTAAATCATTAGGACTGCCTTTGCTTGTTGGTCTTTCTAGAAAAAGCATGATTGGTTTGATACTGGATAAACCAGTAGATCAACGCCTTTTTGGAAGTGTTTCAACTGCGGTAATTTCAGCCATGTCGGGTGCAGATATTATCCGTGTGCACGATGTCACAGAAACAAAAGATGCAGTCGCTATAGTGCAGGCAATGAAGCTAGCCTACAATAATTAATCAAGAGAAAACATATGACAAAACGTTATTTTGGTACCGATGGAATCCGTGGTCGAGTAGGTCAGGACCCAATGACTGCTGAATTTGTGATGAAGCTGGGCTGGGCTGCCGGTAAGGTATTGTCCAAACAGGAAAAAGGTCACGTTGTTATCGGTAAAGATACACGTATCTCAGGTTATATATTTGAAGCTGCATTAGAAGCCGGTCTGGCTGCTGCAGGCCTTGATGTGACCTTAATGGGGCCTATGCCAACACCTGCTGTGGCTTATATGACACAGGCTCAGCGCGCTACAGCCGGTATTGTGATCAGTGCTTCGCATAACCCATATTACGATGACGGGGTAAAATTTTTTAGTGGTGATGGTTTCAAATTACCGGACTCAATCGAACATGAGATTGAAGACATGATGGATCAACCGATGAAAATGGTTGAGTCCAAATTGCTGGGTAAAGTTCGCAGGCTGGAAGATTCACGGGGGCGATATATTGAGTTTTGTAAAAATTCAATTCCATTTCGCACAACTTTAAAAGGTATGAAAATTGTTCTGGATTGTGCAAATGGAGCTACTTACCATATTGCTCCTCATGTTTTTCGTGAACTAGGTGCCGAAGTTTTTGAAATGGGTGTTAGCCCGAATGGTTTAAATATCAATAAAGACTGTGGAGCTCTGCATCCGCAAAATATGCGTTCTAAGGTGCTTGAGCATCAAGCTGATTTAGGAATAGCCTTCGATGGTGATGGTGACCGACTGATGATGATGGATGCTACTGGTGAAATCATGGATGGTGATGAAATTTTGTTTGTGATTGCCAAAAGCCAACTAGTTAGCGGAGGTTTAGGCGGTGGTGTTGTTGGTACCTTAATGACTAACCTGGGTCTGGAACATGCGTTAAAAACCCAGGGCATAAAATTTGAACGGGCTAATGTTGGTGACAGGTCTGTTATGGAAAGACTGAAGGCTAATGGGTGGTTCATAGGTGGAGAATCTTCTGGTCATATCATTGCGCTAAATCAAACCACCACGGGTGATGGAATCATTGCTGCCTTGCAAGTTTTATCCTGGATGGTTGAAAAGGATCTAACCCTGGCTGAAGCTAAAATGGGTATGCATAAATATCCACAGGTTATGGTCAATGTGCCGGTAGCTCATAAACTAAATCCTGCTGAATTCCCACAAATTCAGCAGGCAGTTGAAGAGGCTGAGCAGGAGCTTGCAAATAAAGGGAGAGTATTGCTAAGGCCATCGGGTACTGAGCCATTGATACGTGTCATGGTAGAAGGGGATGATGCTAAACAGGTAGAAACTCTTGCTAATCAGATAGCTGATGTAGTTAAAAAAGTGGCTCCAAAAGTTTAAATCACCTCAGTAAGTTAGAAATTCAGCTAATAACTGATATTTGCATTGATTTATAGAGCAGAGACAAGTAACCTTTGCGCCCATTTTTGAACATACAATATTTTTGAGGTATAGCATGCGTCGCACTCTAATTGCCGGAAACTGGAAGATGAATGGCTCTTTATCGAGCATCGAAGAATTAATCAGTGGAATAAAAGATGGTCTGGCAGAAGTGACTAATGCTGATATGGCGGTTTGCCCACCCGCTATTTACATCTCTAAAGTGAATGATCTGATCGGTGATTCAGGTATTGGCTTAGGTTCACAAAATATTTGTGATCAGGAATCTGGCGCTTTCACGGGTGAGCTGGCTCCTTCAATGCTGAAAGAATTCAATTGCAGTTATGCCATCATCGGACATTCTGAGCGTCGTAGTTTATATGGCGAGTCAGATGAGCTTGTAGCAAAACGTTTTGCTATGGCAGTTCAATCTGGAGTTATTCCATTGTTTTGCATAGGTGAAACTCTAGAAGAGCGTGAATCAGGCATTATGGAAGATGTTGTATCCCGTCAGATAGATGCTGTTATCGATACACAGGGTATTGATGCTATTGGAAAATGTGTAATTGCCTATGAACCCGTATGGGCCATCGGAACCGGTGTGACGGCATCACCAGAGCAGGCACAGGCGGTACATGCTTTTATTCGTAGCAAGCTAGCGGCATTAAGTGAAGATGTAGCTGCTAAAGTACAAATTTTATATGGTGGTAGCATGAATGCAGGTAATGCAAAAGAGCTGCTTTCACAGCCAGATATTGATGGTGGCTTGATCGGCGGTGCCGCATTGAAACCAGCTGATTTTCTCGCTATCGGTAAATCTGCCTAATTATTTATAAAGAATTTAGAATTTAACAAGAGACCTAATAATGGAAAATCTCAATGCACTTTTACTGGTAGCTCAGGTATTGCTATCTATATCATTGATTGCTTTAGTCCTGTTACAGCACGGTAAAGGTGCTGATGCAGGTGCTGCATTTGGTAGTGGCGCGTCGGCAACTGTATTTGGTGCAAAGGGTTCAGGGAATTTCCTGACTAAAGCGACATCAATCATCGCGGCATTATTTTTTGCCACCTGTTTATCGCTAGCTTACCTCGCAAGTCATCGTGAAGGACCAACCAGTATTATGGATTCAGTTGTTGAACCTCAAGCTACTGAGCAATCAGGCACTATTTTAAAGCAGCCTGAGAACGTGGATCTGCCGCCTATGTCAGAGCCTGCAACTATGGGTACTACAACCTCAGACTCTGATTTGCCCCCGGCAAATTAATTCAATTCAAAGCCGATGTGGTGGAATTGGTAGACACGCTATCTTGAGGGGGTAGTGGCGAGAGCTGTGCCGGTTCGACTCCGGCCATCGGCACCATAAGCAAGAATCAGGGCTTCCATGGAAGTCCTTTTTTGTGCCTAAAACCTTTGTCTGTAGCTGTTCTATAGGTTTATAGTGTTCTTTGTCTTCCATTGACATCCTGAAAATTTGTTGGTATATATGTTGGTATCTTGATTCGATTTGTAAATGTACCAACAGATATGGAGGGTTCATTACCATGAATGAGCTATCAGGTAAGTTATCAGCAGTGCAGGTGAAACAGGCTAAGAGCAAGAGCAGGCCTTATAAATTGACTGATGGAAAAGGCCTAAATCTGGAAATTCGCCCTAATGGTTCCAAATATTGGCGTTTATCGTATCGATACCAACAAAAGCAGAAGACGCTTGCCCTAGGTGTTTATCCTGTTGTGACATTGGCTCAAGCCAGATCTAAATCATTAAATGCAAAGCGAATGATTCAGGATGGTGATGACCCTGCAATAATCAAGAGGCAGGAAAAAGCATTAAAGGTTAAATCAACATTCCTACCTATAGCTGAAGAATGGCACGAGAAGGAGTCAGGCCGATGGAGTAAAGATCATGCTGAAAGGGTCTGGTGGACAATCAAAGCTGATGCCCTGCCATATCTAGGTGATATGCCTATTAATGATATTAAAACCCGTGATGTGCTCCATGTAGTCAAAATGATTGAGGATAGGGGCGCATTGGATGTGGCAAGCCGTGTTAAGCAGCGTATCAGCTCTGTTTTCCGTTATGCCATACAAACAGGTTATACAGAACAGAATCCCGTAGATGCGCTCAAGGATGTGATACGCACTCGCAAGGTTCAGCATAGAAAATCACTCAAGTTCGAAGAATTGCCGGTATTTCTTAACGAGCTGGATAATTACCCTGGCTATTTATTGACCCGTTATGCCTTGCAGTTAATCGTTTATACATTTGTTAGGCCGGGTGAATTACGATCAGCAGAATGGAAAGATATTGATTTAGAAAAAGCTGTCTGGCGTATACCGGCTGAGAAAATGAAAATGAATGAGGAGCATATTGTTCCTTTATCAAAACAGGCTATTGTATTACTTGGAAAGATCCATCAATTATCAGGTAGCTATGATCTGGTGTTTCCTGGCTCCCACAATTACAGAAAGCTTATGAGTGAAAATACGCTCACTTATGCCATTAGAAAACGGCTTGGCTTTGATGCAACCGCACACGGCTTCAGAACTACCGCCAGTACCATCCTGAATGAGTCGGGTTTTCGCGTTGATGTTATAGAACGCCAATTAGCCCATGGTGAAAGAAACAAGGTGAGGGCGGCATATAACCGGTCTCAGTATCTGGCTGAACGTACCGATATGATGCAATGGTATAGCGATTACTTGGATGGATTAAAGGTAGGCTCCAATGTCGTGCCGATAAATAAAGCAGTAAATAATTAACCGAGTTTTCTAAGTCTATTGTTGATCCCGGAAAGCAGTATCTTTACTTCCTGCCTTGGTTTGATTTTTTGATGACTTACATAGGAAAAAAGTAATGAGAGAGGAAATATATTTAACGGATCGGGCGTTGTGGAATGACCTTTAAATCTAATGATTACGACCAGCGTAAGCATGATTGGTCCAACTTGGATCGATGGTCTCTTAGATTGGCGGTGACACTTTTAAAGGAAGATTATCCAATCTATAGAAATGGGATAGTTTCTGGTACCTGGAGTGACTCTCATCAAGCTATTTATGAAATAGCCCAAGATAGCATCGATTTAGGCGGACTGAAGCAACTGAAGGATGAAGAGTCAAAGGAAGTTGGGGAGTGTGTAGATCCTACAGAATTTGTTAAATGGGCTGATTCAAGAGGTTACAAGATACCAGAAAATTTATCAGTGTTACTTAAAAATGAAGGGAAGAAAAAAGCACTCGTTCAGGATAAAGCGATATTCATTAATGAGAAAAGGTCGTTGGTCTTATTGGGTTGGTTGACAGCTAAAAATTTTGATTTATCTAAACCATTAGAAATTACACAATCAGAGCTATGGGGTGAGTTATCAAAAGCCAATAATAAAATATTTCCTCCATCTTCGCCTGAAACGATTAAAGGTTTTTTTAAAGAACAGAATTTATGTAAATTTAAAACAGGCAGAAGAAAGGGGTAAAAAAACAAATACCCCCTATTAAATACCCTATTACCCCATTTTTATTGGATCACATTATTGATTAACTACTTTCCAAGCCCGTCCAGTACGGATTTTTTAACATTGGAGAGTAAGTTTAATGAACCAGTCATTCCAAAGACTTCCAGAAGTCAAAAAAGATACCGGCTTATCCCGGTCTGCAATCTATCAGCGCATAGCTGAAGGTACATTTCCCAAACAAATTAATTTAGGTGGTCGTGCTGTGGCATGGCTTGAATCAGATATTCAAAACTGGATTGAACAGCGCCTTGCTGCTTCAAGAGGGTAGGCGGCATGATAAACGAAAAAGCCCCGCCCCTGAGGATACAGGGGCAAGGGCTATCATCTAATCGTCGCAGATCAGATTCTAGCAAACCTCAAACTAACAGTAAATCAACCAGCCTTGCCAGAGAACAGAATCAGTGCGAAATGCAAAACAATTCTGCGGTAGCTCAGCGGTATAGATTAGAAGCTGAATTAAGAAAGCATCCTGTATCAACAATATTTGCTCGTGCTGAACTCGATATCATGATGCCAGCAACTAGAGTTTGGGAGTTGAGATACAACTTCGGCTTAAATATTCAGACTCACTGGAAAATTGAACAGACATCATGTGGAAAAAATCATCGTGTTGCTGAGTATGTTTTGTTCTCCGGTAAATGGGAGGGTAAAGCAGCATGAGCCTTTCAATCGTAAACATAGCCTTTCTGGCTGATGGACTCAAATTGGTTAAAGATAAAGCTTCTGATAATCCCATCTTTAGCCTGAGAGTCTTAAAGGATAATCAGTGGGTAATTGTCAGCCAGTGGAATGATCCCTGCCAAGTGGCTAATCTGCTTGTCCAGTTTGGTTATGAATCAGAGCATTTACCGGCTATTCAATTGCTTAATATTTTGTAGGTAGTTGTCATGGCAAAAAGTTATTCAAAAGCTAAAGGCCGAAAAGAGTCCGGTCGGTTTACTGCCCTGCCTCATAGATGCCTGGATCACGAAAATTTTACCAACATGACTCACAAAGGGGTCAGACTTTTTATTGATGTGGCAGCTCAATATAACGGTCACAACAATGGTGATTTATGTATTACCTTCTCTATGATGAAAAAACGGGGGTGGGGTTCCAAGCAAACCCTTTATCTGGCTATTGATGAATTACTACATTATGGCTGGATTGTTCGAACTCGTATTGGCGGTTTAAATAAAACCCCTCACCTCTATGCCCTGACTTTCCATTCTATTGATGAGTGTGGCGGTAAACTTGATATTAAACCCACAAAAGTAGCATCTGGTAACTGGAAAAATGTCATTGATAAATGGGTGAAGCCTGAAAGGTATTGTTCCAACTTTGACACATTGAAAAATAAATCATTGGTACAAACGCAGTACCGATCAAGTACTAACGCAGTACCGATGACAGCAAAAGGAGCCAAATTATGAACGCTATCGGTACTAACGCAGTACCTAAAAAGCCCACTTTTGACATTCCTTCGGTACTAACGCAGTACACCTTTATATATATACCAAGGGTAGTAGGAATTAATAACAGTTTAATACTGGAGAAACCATGAACAAGATTATCACTGACATTGAAAAAAACAGCTCAGAGTTCATTCGAGCTGAATTAACTGAGTTCAAAGGTCACGACCTTTTTTCACTTCGAGTTTATGTTGAAAAAGAGGGTCAAGATCCACAACCAACCCGAAAGGGAATCACCGTTAATGTGAAACTCATTCCTGAAATAAAACAAGCTATTCACCTGGTTGAAAAAGAGTTGATTGAATTAGGTACACCCGAAGGATTTAACCAGCCTAATTCAAATGGCTTTAGAGGATGTACTTGATATGTCTGATATTGATGGCCAAAAAGAAATTGAGTCTCTTGAACGAGTGAAACTGAAAAGAGCCAAACAGGATTTTGAACTTTACGGGCGCACCAATTACCCAGAATTATTCGCTTAATGACACTAGTGCAATTAAGGAGAAATGAAATGACATCCCAGAAAAAACAAAAAACACCCAAAAGTCTTACCAAAGCAAAATCAGATTTGGCAACTGTTGAACAGGTAGCTGTATCTACACAGGCTTCAGCATGTAGAAACATTACTGCTGCTGCGAGTGGTTTTAAAGATTCGGGATTGAAACCCCAAGAACTCATTGAATATTTGAATGAAACAAGCAAAGAAATTTGCAGGACTGATATGCACCATGCCCAAGTTATGCTGAGTAATCAGGCTATAGCATTGGAGTCACTATTCACAACACTGACTGAAAAAGCATTCTCTTCTGATCAGATACACCATTTTGAATCTTTTATGCGCCTGGCTCTTCGAGCGCAAACACAGTCAAGGTGCACCCTTGAAGCAATATCCAATATAAAGAACCCGCGTACCGTCATAGCAAAACAGGCAAATATCAGCCATGGTCATCAACAAATAAACAATGGTCTTGCTCCGCAAGCGCAAGAATCTAAAGAATCGCCATTCAAACAATCAGGTGAAGATAATGAGTTACTCACGGACAAAAGCAACGAAGGAGCTGCAATCGAAGTTAATTCACCGATGGAAACCCTGGAAAAAGAGCACAGGACCTAAAACAGCAGAAGGCAAGGCCAGGATATCTATGAATGCTTATAAAGGCGGACAGCGCCAGTCTGGACGGGAAATAGCCAGAGTACTACGTGAGCAAAAGAGGTTATTGGAGGATATGTTATAAATCAGATTAAGCAATGCTTTGGAGTGCACCGCAAACACACTCCGTTGACCCCAGTGGTCAACCCGCTTCTACAGTTGTACCTGTTGCTGAGCCTGGCCAGGCCAACCGAGCAGACATGCGGAAAGCTAAACAATATTACAGTAGTTTTAGTAAGGAGCGAACCCTTTACACAGACATCCGGTAAGTCTGCCCCATTTGCCAGCCCTCCTGATAAAACCGGTCAGGACACTGCAAACGCTCAGGGCTAAATATATAAAAAGCATCTTGCAGAAAGCGCACACACGCGAGTAAATGCCAGATATAGAATACCTTCCTTCCTCTAACGTCAAAAACGTCTCGGTGGCAACCTTCCACAAGATGATAATAATATAATACACAAGAAGGTGTTGAGTGCTAAATTTTATTACAGATAGATCCTGATAATAAAAACACACCATAAACCCATTAAATTAGCCTAGGGCGGCTAGAAATCAGTTTTCCTATATATCCCGCAAGGGAATAATAAAAACCCCGCAGGGCAATCTGGGGAGGGCTTGCACCAGTCACACCAGCCGTTTACGGGGTTATCAGAAACGTCTGACCGAGAAAATATAGTATTGAACCTGTTTTATGGCAAGGAAGTCTGTAATTAATTTTCAGCATTGGTTACTTCATGCTGATTAAATGAATATTCCCTTGCTAGAATGAAGTACCTGCTACGACCACTGCTAATGCCGTGAAATCCTACGCCCAGAGCGATAGCGGGGATAAGGTTAAAATAAGTCAGTTTTATTACCCTGTCAATAAGTACTAAAAATTCCATACTGAGCTAAAAAATATAACTTCACCATAAAGCCCATCATAGTTATGTTTTAGATTGTGTTACACAATCAAACTATATAGTATTTCTGAATCTGTAACACAATCAAACATAGAGGGTTAATCATGGTTAGAGGTGGTAAAAGAAATAAGGCTGGACGAAAGACTACATGGAACACTGATGGCACCGGGACTGCAACTATTAGACTTCCTGCCGATCTGGCTAAATGCCTGTCGATGGCAAAAGAGAATCAATTGCCAGTGAATCAAATAATAATGGCTATTGAAAGTGTTACACAATCAAAAGATATAAAGTTACCTGGTACAAAAAGAGACTATATTTTACTGATAGAGCATTTAAAGCAGTCAGGGCAATGGCAGGTGAAAAATAACAAGCTCCAGAATGTTGCTCGAATCTAAAAGGCTGAAGGAGTCGAGTTACCTACTGGAAGTATGACCAAGGCTAATCTGGCTAGCTATTTGAGCTGTATACCTGATTAATCAGCTAAATGTCTTTTCTTAGCCTCCTTTGGCTGAATAGTAAACGAATAATGCACACAGCTTTCTCTCGTATAACGACAAGGTTAGGACAAGGGTAGAAATAAATAAATAGGTGGGTCAGTTCAAAAACCTAATAAAATCTAAGGTTTAAAAGTTATACCGTGCAGACAAGGCCATCCCGCTAATCATCATTGAAAATAGCATCACGATAAACTATATTATTAGTAGAGCCTTGTTTTGAGTGAACCATCGTGCGGGGGAATATAACCCGTGCCTTCGTACTCAAACCGAGGCTTTTTTACTTATCCAGGTTACCATAGCTTTGGCTCCACCCTCGATTGCGATGTCAGGTGAATCAACTATAATTAAATTAGTCCCGCTATCGTTTCGGACGTTGGGATAGAGGGTTAAGATTATTTTTTTGGCATTCATCGTAGCGGGATGCTTACTCCTTAAGTATTACGAAAAATTCTCTATGTAGTGCTTTCATTGTTGATTTCAGAAAATCCCAGACATGAAGCAATTCATTTATTTTAGAATAGCCAATTTATAAAACGGTTCCAGCACATCAAGACAGTAGTGCGCCAGGGTTTCTTGTCGGAGGAGTTCTGTAACATGCTCGCGGGTGAGCATAGCGCCCGGAATGAGGTGGAGTCAGTTTCCCTGGAAAAATCCGTTTGTTTGCATTGCTTCTTGCTAATCGACTCTGAGACCTCTGGCAAGGTCTTGCCATTGATCGTAGATTTTGACTTTTTCATTTAGATTCAGATCCTTCATAAATTAAGTTGCTTTAATTGCGACTATCTCACAACCACCTTAGTCTATTAAAGTTTTTATCATCAATCAGGCTTTGACATATCTTTAATGCAAGCCTATATTCATGTCAGTGATAGCAAAATCTATCATCGGGATTGAAGCCCCGTTTATATCAAGGCGCACAGACCAGCCGATGCGCTGGTTTTTTTGTGTCCGCTTTATGGCGGCTGTGTGGGGCGGTCTTCGGATCGGCTGTTTCCTTGATGCGGTAGCTTCAACCTTGCACAGTTGCCACCTATTACCGATTGAAGCCGGTACGGGTGGTTTAATTAAACTATATCGAGGAGACATGAAATGTCTAAAGCACAACAACTGTTCAATCAGTCATTCCCCAATGACGCAGTAAAAAGCATCAAAAGCCAGGCTTATCTATCTGGCGTACTGGAAACACTTCAATTCAAAGAAACAGGCGCAAAACTCAAAAATATTTATGAGTTAGGCACAGCTGAATCAGACGCCTGGAATGCCGGTAATCGTGAAGGTCATCGTCTGTGGCGGGATTATGGTTCACAGGAGGTGCAATCATGAGTAAAACAAGAGAATCAGCCAGTAGGTTAAATCCTTTCATTGGTAACACTCGTCAATCAGATACACTTTCTACCGTCCGTCATGGACTGGCATACCTGCAAAATGTAACCCCGAAAGATATTATGGATGATCAAGATATCAGTGGCTTTTATAACTTTACTGAATGTATGCGCGCAGCACTCCAGTATGAAATTGAAACGGAGGGTAAGTCATGAGTATTTTATCAGCAGAAATTAAAAGTGCTGAGGCAGAACTTTCTAAGATTCCATACGAAAAACTGAGAAAATTTGATTTTTGGAGTCAGCCAGGCATGTCTAACAATCAACAGGTAATCTATGGAATGGCTCAGGATACAGTTCAATATGAACGTGAGGCTGAAATGAGAAACCAAAGGCTTGCGAGTAAATGGCAAATACCGGCGAAGGTGGTACTTGAAAAGGAGTTTATGGAAGCAACAGAGTTTTTATTGAAACTACACCCAGACGCACAACAGGCGGCAATTGATATCCTGGCAGCCAATATCAAGGAGAATAACTCATGAAAAGAATAAGCAATTTTTTAAACAACCTATTGTTTTGGAAATATAAACTGACAAAAGACGAAGCTTTTAATCTTAAGGCTTGCGCTATGATTCTTGATGCCGACCATAGACGGATACGACAACGAGTTGAAAACTTGATGATTCAGGCTCAAGGAATACTTGATGATATTGATAACGGCACAATGGAAAAACTGGACTTAAAAGGAATAGCTGAAAAAGTTTATCCGAGTGTAAAAACTCCCGGTAATTAAACAACCAACCCGCTATGGTTCGCCCTGGTGGGTTGGCAAACCGGCGAGTCCTTTACACAGACATCCGGTAAGCCTGTCCTTTTAGTCCTCCAGAGAATCTATGCGTAAAAGAAAGTACAAGTTGACAGCTGATACCCATTTGAATTAACAATATACAAAACCCCGCATAGCTATCGCTCTGAAGGTGGCAGCCTTCGTCCGGTTTAGGTGCAGCTTTCATGTGGAATAGATGGCAGGAATCAACGGAATACGCTCAAAATGAGTAGCTTGATTGAAATTTAAGTACAATACGATTAGCGATGTTAATGCAGAGATTGCCTCTCTCGTTGTTATACGCGTTACTTTTATCGGGTTTCAGAAGTATTTGTATGAATAGCTTTTTATATTGATGGTTTAACAGTGGAAGAGGATTTAAACTGATGGGTAGTTATAAATTTAAATTGACAGGGAAATTTATTTATCCATTACTGAGTTTATTTTTATTGATATACCAACCTTTACTGATAGCTGAAGAGTTAATTTATGGTAAGTATCAATCAAAAAAAGAGCTTCAATCTTTAGCCAAACAAGGTGATGACGAAGCTAAATATTTTTTAGCATTATCACTCGAATGGGGAAGGTATAGTTTCGAAGAAGATAAGAAAACAGCACTGCGGTTATTCAAAGAATCAGCTGAAAATAATTATGGAGAAAGTCAGTACAGGTTGTATCTTGCTTATAAAAATGGTTTGGTTGGCGTCAAAATAGATAAAAAGCAATCAAAAATATGGTTCTACAAAGCACTGAATAATGAACACCCTTCTGCATTAAGTGAAATGGGAAGTTTCTATTGGTTTGGTGAGTATAAGGAATATCCCAAAAACTATAAAAAAGCTGTTGAATGGTATAAAAAAGCTGCTGAGAAGGGGGATGCTTATTCCTATGATGCATTAGCTGATGCTTATTTATATGGTGAAGGAGTTGAAAAGAATAAAAAAAAATCAATTAAGTATCGCTTTAAAGCAGCAGAGTTAGGTAATTCTTTTGCTCAAAATAATCTTGGCATTATGTATAGTGAAGGAGATGGGGTGAGTAAAAATATCGAGAAAGCCATCTTCTGGTACAAAAAAGCATCAAAAAATTTGCATCTCAAGGCGGATTTTAATTTAGGTAAGTTATTTCAATTTGACTTGGAGGATTTTGAAAAAGCTGCTTATTGGTATCAGAAAGCAATCGATAGGTATAATGATGAAGCTAATGCTTACCTTGGTTTACTTTATGCCACGGGTAAAGGAGTAGAAAAGGATCTTAAAAAGGCTTATGAATTATTCCAAAATGGAGCTAATGATGGTGATATCCAGGCTCAAGCGCGCTTAGCTCAGTCTTATTATTACGGATCAGGAGTACCAAAAAATTATTTGAAAGCAGCGAAATGGTATAGAAAATCTGCTGAAGAAGGAGTAATAATTGCTCAATTTAGACTTGGCTATATGTTGTATAAGGGGCTTGGTGTCGAAAAGGATATAATCGAATCGTATTTTTGGTTTAATTTGGCAGCATCAAGTGGTAATGAAGATGCAAAAACTAATATAATAGTTCTTGAAAAGGAGATGTCTGTAGAACAGGTCGATCATGCGCAGAATTATGATTACGAGAATAGAGATAATAAAAAGATTGTTGAATCAAAAGAGAAGTTATATTCCGGTAAAATTAGACCTAAGGGTACAGGGTTTAGAGTATCTAAAGCTGGACATATACTAACAAATCAACACGTTATAGATAAATGCAAGAAAGTATTTGTTAATCATAAACAAATACTTGTTTTGGCCAGCGATAATGTAAATGACTTGGCTCTTCTCCAAGGAGAAAGTAGCTCATCGGTTTCATATTTTCGTTCAGGAAGAGCGATTGGTCTAGGTGAAAGTGTAGTCGTTACTGGCTATCCTCTAAGAGGTATTTTGGGTGATGGATTAAATGTGTCAGAGGGTATCGTTTCGGCTCTTTCTGGCATGGATAATGATTCAAGACATTTGCAAATTTCTGCAGCAGTTAACGCTGGGAACAGTGGTGGTCCCTTGCATGATGAAAAAGGTCTGATTGTAGGTATAATTGTTTCAAAAATAAATGCAGTTAAATCAGCTAAAGTGTTAGGCGACGTTGTTCAAGGAGCAAACTTTGCTATAAAACAGTCGACTGCCTTGAGCTTTTTAGGTGCCAATTCAGTAAATTATGCTTTCAACGAAAAATCTAAAAAAATTAATATTTCTAAGATTGCTGAAGCAGCAAAAAAATATACAGTTTTGATTGAGTGTCAGTGATCACACTAATAAATTCGGGCGAATGCGAAAAGTATTACGGGAAGGCTTTAATAGCAATTGGTCATAATGGACTTGTTATAGATATGTTCTTGCAAATGAGCTGAGTAACATGGATAAATGAATATGGAATATACCTTTGAAACTGTCCCCACTGAAATTATTTGTTGGTATATATGTTGGTATAAGTAAATAGTAGTTCGCATCAAAATGTTTTTAAACAATGAGTTAAGTATTAAGTTCGACTCCGGCCATCGCACCATATATACATTTAAGGACGTCCATTGGCGTCCTTTTTTATGTCTTTTGTAAATTAAACAATTTTTTAATTTAGGTGTTCCATTAGCTGGTGTGAATTATTAGTGAAATCGTTTTAGAGTACAGCTTTACAGTTGCTTGCCATAGGTCAATATAAAAACACTTAATAAGTACATTAATGAATCATTATCCAAGTTTCCTTGACTCTATTCTCGGTGCACAATAGACTCCCGCCTCATAATTAATATGATATGAAAAGACAGGGGCGACCAGCTGTATGTTAGGTAATTATTTACCCATCCTTATTTTCCTTGCGGTGACTACCCTGATGGGCTCAGTATTTATTGTCCTGGGTAAATTACTCGGGCCTTCCCGCCCTGATGCCGAAAAAAATTCTCCTTACGAATGTGGCTTTGAAGCATTCGAAGATAGCCGCATGAAATTTGATGTGCGCTATTACCTTGTTGCGATTCTATTTATTATTTTCGATCTTGAAATTGCGTTTCTGTTTCCCTGGGCCATAGTGCTGGATCAGATTGGAACTTTCGGGCTGATTTCTATGGGAATTTTTCTGGGTGTGCTGGTCATCGGTTTCATCTATGAGTGGAAAAAAGGGGCGCTGGAATGGGAGTAGAAGGTTTACTTGAAGAAGGTTTTGTAACCACCAGTGCTGATAAGCTGATCAACTGGGCAAGAACCGGTTCGATGTGGCCAATGACTTTTGGTCTAGCCTGTTGTGCGGTTGAAATGATGCAGACGGGTGCTTCACGCTACGATCTGGATCGCTTTGGAATTCTGTTTCGCCCAAGTCCTCGTCAATCTGATGTGATGATTGTGGCTGGAACTCTGGTTAATAAAATGGCACCTGCTTTACGTAAGGTCTATGACCAGATGGCTGAACCTCGCTGGGTTATATCCATGGGTTCTTGTGCCAATGGCGGTGGCTATTATCATTATTCCTATGCCGTGGTGCGAGGTTGTGATCGTGTAGTTCCTGTTGATGTATATGTGCCGGGTTGTCCTCCAACACCGGAAGCTTTGTTGTATGGAATATTGCAATTACAGAGCAAGATTAAACGCACTAATACGATAGCTCGTTAATATGTCTGATTCTTTACAGCAACATGCAGAAGCCCTGCAAAATTACTTCGGTGATAAAATTCAAAATTTTATTCATGAATATGATGAAGTGACTATCGATATTGCTCCGGCTGATTTGATTGAAGTTTCGATGGCTTTACGCGATGAGCCAAATTTTGCCTATGAGCAACTGATGGACCTTTGTGGTGTTGATTATTCTCAGTTAGGCCAGGTTGAGTGGCAAACCGATAAATCCAGTTCTACGGGATTTAGTCGTGGTGTAGATCCTACAACGATGGGCCACCTTGTTTTCGGTGACGAACTGGAAGCTCAGGATACAGAAGCACTTCGTTTTGCATCAGTGATGCATCTGATTTCTTATAGTAATAACTGCCGTCTTCGGATTCGTGTTTTTGCTGAAAATAATGATTTTCCCGTTGTTCCTAGTGTGACCGGGGTTTGGTCTTCTGCAGACTGGTATGAAAGAGAATCGTTTGACCTGTTTGGAATACTTTACAGTGATCATCCTGACTTACGTCGAATTCTGACCGATTATGGTTTTGTCGGGCATCCATTTCGCAAGGATTTTCCTCTAATCGGGAATGTTGAAATGCGTTATGACCCTGAGCAGAAACGAGTTATCTACGAGCCGGTTTCGATCGACCCTCGAGTATTAGTGCCACGTGTTAAACGTGAAGACCATCGATACCTGTCTGATGATCAACAGGAGGCAGCTGAATAATGCCTGAAATCAAGAATTACACGTTAAACTTTGGTCCGCAACATCCGGCTGCACACGGCGTTTTACGCCTGGTACTGGAAATGGATGGCGAGGTTATCGAACGTGCCGACCCGCATGTAGGGTTATTGCACCGAGCCACTGAAAAATTAGCTGAATCCAAGCCCTATAACCAGTCTATCGGTTACATGGATCGTCTGGATTATGTATCAATGATGTGTAACGAACATGGTTATGTATTGGCTATTGAAAAGCTGCTGCAACTGGAAGTTCCCATTCGTGCGCAATATATCCGCGTCATGTTTGATGAAATTACTCGAATCCTGAACCATTTGATGTGGATAGGCACTCACGCACTGGACGTTGGCGCGATGACCATGTTCCTGTATGCCTTTCGCGAACGTGAAGATTTAATGGATATGTACGAGGCGGTGTCTGGTGCTCGTATGCATGCAGGCTATTATCGCCCGGGTGGTGTTGCTCGTGACTTACCCGATAGCATGCCTCAGTTTGATTCAAACAAATGGCGTAGCCAGAAAGAAGCTGACCGTTTGAATGAAAATCGTCAATCTTCTCTGCTTGATTTTATCGATGATTTTTGTCAACGTTTCCCAAAATATGTAGATGAATATGAAACCCTGCTAACCGATAACCGTATCTGGAAACAGCGTACTGTAGGTATCGGTGTTGTTTCTGCTGAACGCGCATATCAGTTAGGTTTTACCGGGCCGATGTTACGTGGTTCAGGTGTGGAATGGGATCTACGCAAGAAACAGCCTTATGAAGTTTATGCTGATATGGATTTTGATATTCCTGTTGGCACTAATGGTGATAGCTACGACCGTTACCTGGTTCGCATGGAAGAAATGCGCCAGTCTAATCGCATTATCAAGCAATGTGTGGCATGGCTGAAAAAGAATCCAGGTTTAGTGCTGAGTGAAAATCACAAGGTGACTCCACCTCGACGTGAAGAAATGAAAGCGGATATGGAAGGGCTTATTCATCACTTTAAACTGTTTTCTGAAGGTTACTGCCTGCCAGAAGGTGAAGTTTATACGGCTATTGAGCACCCTAAAGGTGAGTTTGGTATTTACCTGATTTCAGATGGAACCAACAAACCATACCGTTTGAAGATTCGAGCTCCTGGATTTGCACACCTTTCCAGTATGAATGAAATGGCCAAAGGGCATATGCTGGCTGATGTTGTCGCCATTATTGGCACCCAGGATATTGTATTTGGTGAGATAGACCGATAATGACTGAAACTACTAATACCACAGAATTACTCAGTGAACATACTCGCGAAGAGATTGATACCTGGTTAAAGAAATATCCTGAAGATAAAAAACGCTCTGCTGTCATTGCTGCTTTAACGGCTGCTCAACATCAGAATGAAGGATTTCTGACGATTGAATTAATGGATGCCGTGGCTGAATATCTTAGCTTACCTAAAATTCAGGTTTATGAAGTAGCCTCTTTTTATTCCATGTATGAAACCAAACCGGTCGGTCGGCATAATGTTGCGATCTGTACCAATATTTCCTGCATGTTAATGGGCTCTGACTCAGTTGTCGGTTATATCGAAAAGAAACTGGGTTGCAAAGTGGGTGAAAGCACCGAAGATGGTCGCATTTTCCTGAAACCTGAAGAAGAATGTCTGGCAGCCTGTTCTGCGGGTCCGATGATGCAGGTTGATCATGTTTATCATGAAAAACTAACACCGGAAAAAATTGATGAAATTCTGGATGGGCTGGAGTAATCATGGCGAATGAAGTTTGTTTTGCAACCCTGCAATATGATCAGCCCTGGTCACTGGAAAGCTATATCAAGTCTGGTGGTTATCAAGCTATTAAAAAAATATTTGATGAAAAATTAACACCTGAAGCGGTTATCGAAGAAGTAAAAGCTTCTTGCTTACGTGGTCGTGGTGGAGCTGGTTTTCCTACTGGTTTAAAGTGGAGTTTCATGCCACGTACTGCACCCGGTCAAAAGTACATCGTATGTAATTCAGATGAGTCTGAACCTGGTACCTGTAAAGATCGTGATATATTACGTTTTAACCCGCATGCTCTGGTTGAAGGTATGATAATTGCCGGTTACTGCATTGGTGCAACAATTGGCTATAACTACATGCGTGGCGAATTTATGGATGAGCCTTATCAGCGTTTTGATCAGGCTGTGAAAGAAGCTTATGAGCAAGGTTATCTGGGTAAAGATATTCTTGGTAGTGGAGTAGATTTTGACTGCTATCCAACGCTGGGTGCAGGTGCATATATTTGCGGTGAAGAAACGGCATTATTAGAATCTCTGGAAGGCAAAAAAGGCCAGCCAAGATTCAAACCTCCTTTTCCTGCAAACTTTGGTTTATACGGTAAACCCACGACGATTAATAATACCGAGTCACTGTCATCGGTTCCGGCCATTATTCGTAATGGTGGAAAATGGTTTGCTGATCTGGGTATTCCCAATAATGGTGGAGTTAAATTGTTCTCTATGTCCGGTCATTTAAATGCACCGGGTAATTTTGAAATTAACATGGGCACACCGTTTAAAGATTTATTAGAAATGGCTGGCGGCGTTAAAGATGGCCGAAAGTTAAAAGCTGTGATTCCTGGTGGTTCTTCAGTCCCTGTTTTACCGGGTGACGTAATGATGGAATGCACCATGGATTATGATTCCATTGCCAAAGCGGGTTCTATGCTCGGTTCCGGTGCAGTTATCGTGATGGATGAAACCACCGATATGGTGAAAGCATTACGACGAATTTCCCGTTTTTACTTTTCGGAATCCTGTGGTCAATGTACTCCCTGTCGTGAAGGCACCGGCTGGTTGTATCGGGTTTTGACTCGAATTGTAGAAGGTAAAGGACGTCCTGAAGATATCGCGATGCTTGAAGAGGTATCACACAAAATTGAAGGGCGCACGATTTGTGCATTGGGTGAAGCAGCGGCAATGCCGGTATGGAGCTCGATCAAACATTTCCGTCACGAATTTGAATACTATATCGAACACAAACGTTCGATTTTAGACGTTTAAGGTACAAGGTAGCTATGAGCGAAACCGTCACTGACAGCATCACTATCACTATCAATGGTCAGGAGATCCAGACGAGTCCGGGTCAAATGTTGATTGATGTGGCGGATGACAACAATATCAGCATCCCTCGTTTCTGTTATCACAAAAAACTGTCGGTAGCAGCAAGCTGTCGCATGTGTCTGGTTGAAGTAGAAAAAGCACCAAAGCCAATGCCTGCCTGTGCAACACCTGTCAATGATGGAATGGTTGTTAAAACCAAATCGACAACTGCTGTTTCTGCTCAGAAATCCACGATGGAATTCCTGCTTATTAATCATCCTTTAGATTGCCCGGTTTGTGATCAGGGTGGTGAGTGTGAATTGCAGGATGTTGCGATGGGTTTTGGTGGTGATGTTTCGCAATACACAGAATCAAAACGTGTCGTTTGTGATAAAAATATCGGTCCATTAATTGCCACAGACTTAACCCGTTGCATTTTATGTACCCGCTGTGTTCGTTTCGGTGAAGAGATTGCTGGTCTACCTGAACTGGGTGCCACCGGTCGCGGTGAATCGACTCAGATTGGAACTTATATTGAAAAGTCTGTAACGTCTGAACTGTCCGGCAATATTATCGATTTATGTCCTGTGGGCGCTTTAACTGCCAAACCTTCCCGCTTTACTTCTCGTCCCTGGGAATTAATTCAGCATGCCACAATTGCTGCTCATGATTGTGTGGGTTCAAATATTTATGTTCATACCCGCAACCAACAGGTGATGCGTGTAGTACCTCGTGATAATGAGCAAATTAATGAAGCGTGGATCTCTGACCGGGATCGCTTCAGTTATACCTCGGTGAAAAGTGATAATCGTTTACTCACTCCGAAAGTTCGTGAAAACGGCAAGCTTAAAGATATTGACTGGGAATCAGCGATTAACCTGGCAGTCGAAAAACTTCAGTCAGCTGCTAATCAACAGGGGAATCTTGCTGGATTAATTAGTCCTCAATGTACTCTGGAAGAGCATTATTTATTTCAGAAACTGATCCGTGGACTGGGATCAAACAATATAGATCACCGTTTAAAGCAGGTCGATTTTTCCGTTCAAAATGATGTTGCTGCAATGCCCTGGCTTGGTCGTTCAATCAAATCTTTAGATTCACTGGATAGCACTTTGCTTGTTGCAGGAAACCTGAGAACTGAACAGCCTATTTTGAATCATCGAATTCGTAAGTCTGTTATCAATAATAATGCGACAGTCTCATCTATCTCTACCGTATCAGGGCAATATAACTTCGATTGTGTCGAAGATTTAGCCGGTAGTGCTGAACAAATGTTACATGATCTGGCTTCAGTCGTTGTTTCTGTAGCTAAGAAAACCAAAGCTGAACTTCCAGCAAATTTAGTTGAGATGCTGGAAAAAGTAAGGGCCAGGCCAGAGCATAACGCTATTGCAGCGGCACTTATCAAGGGTGAACAGTCTTCAGTAATAGTTGGTGTGCAAGCAATCTCTCATCCTCAATATGCCTTAGTGATGCAATTGGTTGAAGTAATTGCGTCGATGAGCCAATCAACATTGGGTTATCTTTCAGAGTCAGCCAATACGGCTGGTGCCTGTCTTGCTGGAGCCTTACCAAACCGCGTAGCTGCCGGTGTTAATACTGAGGAAAGTGGGCAGAATACTGCAGAAATTTTAAACTCAAATCATAAAGTACTGATGTTAATGGGCATTGACCCCATGTTAGATATCAGCAATGGAACATCAGCTAAAGCTTCCGCTGATAACAATGATTTTATTATTGCAATCAACAGCTTTGAAAATGATTTCAATAATGAGTCTGCAGATCTTATTTTACCTCTAGCCACTTTCCTGGAAACTTCAGGTACGTTTGTCAATGTTGAAGGTTTCTGGCAACCATTTAAGGGTTGTGCAGCTGCTTCTGGTGAAAGTCGTCAGGGCTGGAAAATTTTAACTGCTTTAGCACAGGTATTGTTACCGGCTGATGATAATGGTTATACAAATTCTACGGCTGTAAGGAATGAGCTTAAAGAACAATGCCGAGAGTTGAAACTGGATAACTTTGTTTCTATTAAAACTAAAGAAAATAAATTGCCGACTCGTCCAAGAGCATTGCAGAAAGTTTCTGAAACGGCTATTTATGCGGTTGATGCAATGTTACGAAATTCTGCAGCACTTCAGTCCACGGCTAATATGAAAAGTGCTAGTTGTCTTCGAGTGAATTCTGATCAGGCCGAAAAGTTAGGTTTAACCGGTGCCGAGCAAGTTCATATCAAGCAGGGTGAAGGGACAGCGATTTTACCGATGGCAATAGATGAAAATATTCCAGCTGGTTGTGTGATGATTCCAACAGGCATTAAACAGGTTGAGAATTTATCAACCCTGTTTGGATCTGTTGAAGTGGAGAAAGTCTCATGAGTGATTTGATTTCTTCATTTGTTTCCATTCTTCCCGAGTGGATGCAGTATTTCTGGCCTGAATGGTTTCAGTACATTATTTCCAATGTGCTGACGGCTTTGATTATTCTGTTACCGCTTTTTATCGTAGTAGCATATTACACCTATGCCGAGCGTAAGGTTATCGGCTATATGCAAATTCGCATAGGACCAAATCGTGTAGGACCAAAAGGTTTATTTCAGCCGTTTGCTGATATGTTCAAGCTGATGTTTAAGGAAATTATCATTCCTACAAACGCCAATAAGTATCTATTTATTACTGCACCCGTTCTGGCGTTTGCGCCTTCCATGGCAGCCTGGGCTGTTATCCCTTTTAACGATACTCTTGTATTCAGTAATATTAATGCAGGTCTATTGTATATTCTGGCGATGACTTCTCTCGGTGTTTACGGGGTTATCATTGCTGGTTGGGCGTCCAATTCTAAATATGCCTTACTCGGTGCAATGCGTTCAGCTGCACAAATTGTTGCTTATGAGATCGCCATGGGTTTCGCTCTTGTAGGTGTTTTGATGGCGAGTGGCAGTTTAAACCTGGGTGAAATTGTAGCAGCTCAGGAAGGCTCGATTTATAACTGGTTCATGGTTCCTTTGTTTCCATTATTCATGGTGTACTTCATTGCTGGTGTTGCTGAAACAAACCGTGCTCCATTTGATGTTGCTGAAGGTGAATCTGAAATTGTTGCTGGCTTTCATGTTGAATATTCTGGCATGACTTTCGCGGTATTTTTCCTCGGTGAATACGCCAATATGATTTTAATATCGATGCTGACGGCATTGATGTTTATGGGTGGATGGTTATCGCCAATTCCATCTTTGATGGGTGATAGCATTTTATGGTTATTCCTTAAAACAGGTTTCTTCATGCTGTTATTCCTGTGGTTCCGGGCTACTTTCCCGCGTTATCGTTATGATCAAATTATGCGTCTGGGCTGGAAAGTATTGATTCCGGTTACTATCGTCTGGTTAGTAGTTGAAGGTGTCTTTGTGTATTACAACGTCGGCCCGTGGTTTGCTTAAGGAGGTAATGAGAAAATGATCAAATCAATTAAATATTACCTTAAAAGCTACCTGTTTCTAGAGCTGTTAAAAGGTTTAAGTGTCACCGGTGGATATTTCTTTAAAAAGAAATTTACTATCCAGTATCCAGAAGAGAAAACCCCGTTAAGCCCAAGATTTCGTGGTTTACATGCTTTACGTCGTTATGCCAATGGAGAAGAACGTTGCATCGCCTGCAAATTATGCGAAGCGGTATGTCCTGCGCTGGCGATCACCATTGAATCTGAAGAACGTGAAGATGGAACGCGTCGTACAACTAAATATGATATTGACCTGTTTAAGTGTATCTATTGCGGTTTTTGTGAAGAAGCCTGTCCCGTTGACTCCATCGTAGAAACCAACGTTTTTGAATATCATTTTGAAAATCGTGGCGAAAATATTATGACCAAAGAAAAGTTACTGGAAATAGGTGATCGTTATGAAGCTCAACTCGCAGCAGATAAATCTGCTGATGCACCCTATCGATAGGGCGGGGCATCAGGATATATTATGATTGAATCACTTGTTTTTTATTTTTTTGCAGCTATCACCATCGTATCTGCTGGTGCTGTTATAACGGCCAGAAACCCGGTTCATGCTGCTTTGTCGCTAGTGCTGACATTTTTTAGCAGCGCATTTATCTGGATGTTACTAGAAGCCGAATTTTTAGCGATCACTCTGGTGCTGGTGTATGTCGGTGCAGTTATGGTGTTGTTTCTGTTCGTGGTGATGATGCTGGACATCAATATTGCACGAATCAGAGAAGGGTTTATCAAGTTCCTGCCGGTTGGTATTGCTCTGGCGCTCATCATGTTTGGTCTTATTTATTACGTTGTTTCTGGCGATCAGTTTTCACTGGAGTCGATGGCTGCTCCTGTCGCAAAAGCTGCTGATTATTCGAATACGAAAGAACTTGGCATGGTGCTTTACACAGAGTATGTGTTTGCATTTGAAATTGCAGCGGTCATCTTACTGGTTGCGATTATTGCTGCAATTTCATTGACCTTGCGTAGAAGGCCGGGCACACGTTATCAGAATCCATCTGAGCAGATGAAGGTTCAAAAGCAGGATCGCCTGCGTATTGTTAAGATGGAGGCTGAAAAGAAATGACCCTGGCGTTAAATCATTACCTGGTTCTTGCAGCCATTTTATTCAGCTTCAGCATTGCTGGCATAATTATCAATCGGAAAAACCTGATTGTATTATTGATGTCTATCGAACTCATGCTGTTGGCTGTTAACTTAAACTTCATTGCCTTTTCTCATTTTCTTAATGACCTTGCAGGGCAGGTATTCGTATTTTTTATTCTGACGGTTGCAGCTGCTGAAGCTGCTATCGGTCTGGCGATTTTGATCGTGTTGTTTAGAAATAAACAAACGATCAATATGGCAGATATTAACGAGATGAAGGGGTAGGAATGGATATGCAATCTTTATATCTTGCCATTCCTCTGGCTTCACTTTTTGGCGCTATTATCGCCGGATTATTTGGTAAGCAGATTGGCCGAGGTGCATCGCACTGGGTGACTTCTCTGGGTGTTGCTACATCATTTATTTTGTCTCTGGTTGTTTTAAAAGATGTGGTTATCGATGGTGCTGCCATCTATAACGAGTCTGTGTATACCTGGATGGTCAGTGATGGCATCAAGTTCGAAGTTGGGTTTTTAATCGATAGCCTTACTGCGTTGATGATGACTGTTGTTACCGCTGTCTCGTTAATGGTGCATATTTATACCATTGGTTACATGAGTGAAGACCCTGGATATCAGCGCTTCTTCAGTTATATTTCACTGTTTACTTTTTCCATGTTGATGCTGGTTATGTCAAATAACTTTTTGCAGTTATTTTTTGGCTGGGAAGCGGTGGGACTGGTGTCTTATTTATTAATTGGTTTCTGGTTCAAAAAAGAGACTGCAATCTTTGCCAACATGAAAGCCTTCCTGGTTAACCGTGTAGGAGACTTTGGTTTTCTATTAGGTATTGCCTGTATTTTGATGTTTACAGGATCTCTGGATTACTACGAAGTGTTCAATAAAGCGGATGTTTTATCGTCCAGCACCATTGAAATTTTCGAAGGTGAGCCGTGGTCTGTCATCACTGTAGCCTGTATTTTGTTATTCATTGGTGCGATGGGTAAATCGGCACAGGTTCCATTGCATGTTTGGCTTCCTGATTCAATGGAAGGTCCAACACCTATCTCTGCACTGATCCATGCGGCAACAATGGTAACAGCGGGTATATTCATGGTATCCAGAATGTCACCTTTATTTGAATTATCAGAAGTGGCTCTTTCCTTTGTAATGATCATCGGTGCCATTACAGCCTTTTTCATGGGTTTGATCGGTATCGTACAAAACGATATCAAACGGGTTGTTGCTTACTCCACGCTTTCACAATTAGGTTATATGACGGTTGCTTTAGGTGCTTCGGCTTATTCAGTCGCGATTTTCCACCTAATGACACACGCTTTTTTCAAAGCTCTTTTATTCCTTGCTGCAGGTGCCGTCATTATCGCCATGCATCACGAACAGGATATGCGCAAGATGGGTGGCCTGAAGAAATACCTGCCTATTACTTACTGGGTTTCTCTGATAGGTACTCTGGCATTAATTGGTTTCCCTGGAACCTCGGGTTACTTTTCAAAAGATGCCATTATTGAAGCGGTTCATCACTCTGAATTACCTGGAGCCAGTTTTGCTTACGTAATGGTTCTGTTGGGTGTATTTGTTACAGCTTTTTATTCTTTCCGATTATTTTTCATGGTATTCCATGGTGAAGAAAGAATGGACCAGCACACTAAAGATCATCTACATGAACCACCCGCAGTAGTCTGGGTGCCTCTTGTCCTGTTAGCTATTCCATCGGCGATTATCGGGTGGCTGACTGTTGATAGTATTGTGTTCGGTTCTTATTTCGATAATGTTCTTTTGACTTTGCGTGAACATGATGTGGTTGCTGCAATGAAAGAGTTTTATCACGGTGAGTTCTCATTTGTATTGCATGGTTTTAGTGGGCCAGCTGTTTATTTAGCTGCTGCCGGTGCAATTTCTGCCTGGTTTATTTATTTGAAGAAACCTTCGATAGCCGATGCTGCTCAACAGAAATTATCCTTTATACATAAGTTACTTGATCAGAAATACTATTTCGATCGTTTTAACGATATTGTATTTGCGGGTGGAAGCAAGGTGATCGGTTCTATATTCTGGCGAATCGGAGATGGAATTATAATTGATGGCATTGCCGTTAACGGTAGTGCAAGAGTGGTTGGCTGGTTCTCTCAAAAAATTCGAAATATACAGACTGGGTATCTGAATCATTATGCATTTGTAATGGTTTCAGGACTAATTCTGTTACTCGGCTGGGCAGTGCTAGGATGAACGGTGTAATGACAATGTTTGCTGATTTACCTTTATTAAGTCTAGTTGTATGGCTACCCATTATCGGTGGTATATTCGTACTGTTTGCCGGTGATAAAGATCCATCCGGTGCGCGTAAAATAGCGTTGGTTTTTTCTATCCTGACGTTCTTGTTAACGATTCCACTATACACGCTATTTGATTCTTCCAGTTTTGCGATGCAGTTTGCAGAGAAGCATGTCTGGATATCAGAATTTAATATTCATTATCATTTGGGTATAGATGGAATTTCTATGCCATTGATTTTGTTAACCAGTTTTATCACCATACTGGTCATCATCTCTGCCTGGGAAGTGATCCAGTATCGAGCATCTCAATATCTTGCTGCTTTCCTGATTATGGAAGGTTTTATGATAGGCACTTTTTCCGCTCTGGATTCAATCCTGTTCTACATATTTTTCGAAGCGATGTTGATTCCGATGTTCCTTATTATCGGAGTATGGGGTGGTGTTAACCGTATCTATGCAACTCTTAAATTCTTCCTGTATACCTTTATCGGTTCAGTATTGATGCTGGTAGCGTTGATTTATATGTATTCCAAGTCCGGAAGTTTTGCGATTCTGGATTTACATGATTTGCCTCTAACTATTAAAGAGCAGACTTATATCTTCCTGGCTTTTCTGGTTGCTTTTGCTGTTAAGGTTCCAATGTGGCCTGTACATACCTGGTTACCGGATGCTCACGTTGAAGCACCTACCGGTGGTTCTGTGATACTGGCAGCCATCATGTTGAAAATTGGTGGTTATGGTTTTCTGAGGTTCAGTTTACCGATTACTCCTGATGCTAGTAATCAGTTAGATTGGTTAATAATTACCATGTCTTTAACCGCTGTTGTTTATATTGGTTTTGTGGCACTGGTTCAGCAGGATATGAAAAAGCTGATTGCTTATTCATCGATAGCTCACATGGGTTTTGTGACTCTGGGTTTCTTTATCATTTTCCGTATCACATCGTCTGGCGATAGTCAGGGTGCGATTCTGGCACTTGAGGGTGGCATGGTTCAGATGGTTTCACATGGTTTTATTTCAGCTGCGATGTTCCTCAGTGTCGGAGTATTGTATGACCGCATGCACAGTCGACAGATCGCAGATTATGGCGGAGTCGTAAATACCATGCCTGTTTTTGCTGCGTTCATGGTTTTCTTTGCGATGTCAAATGCCGGCCTGCCTGGTACCTCCGGGTTTGTTGGTGAATTCATGGTGATTTTGGCTGCTTTCAAGGCTAATTTCTGGTTTGCATTTCTGGCCGCAACCACGTTAATTATTGGTGCTGGTTATACCTTGTGGATGGTTAAGCGAGTCGTTTTTGGCGACATAGCTAATGATAATGTAAAAGCTTTAACCGATATCAATAAACGTGAGTTTTTGATTCTTGGACTGTTGGCTATTGCAGTACTGGTTCTGGGTCTGTGGCCTGATCCATTGGTGGATGTTATGCATCCAACTATTAATAATCTGTTGCAACACATCAGTGTTTCAAAACTTTAGTAAATTATTAGGATAGGCGCTTTCATGACACCTTTTATTCAACCAAACCTGTTACCGGCTTTACCTGAAATGGTTATGTTGGCGATGGCCTGTCTGGTACTGGTTGTTGACCTGTTTTTACCCCAGGAAAAACGTGGCTTTACCTTATTGTTGTCTCTGTTGACTTTAATCCTTGTCGGTATGGCAACAGTTTATGTATCTCCTGCTAATAGCATCAGTACTTTCGGTGGAAGTTTTATTCTCGATAAGCTTGCGGTTACATTGAAATTATCAGTATATGTTGTGACTTTCATGGTTTTTGTTTATTCGCGTGATTATCTAAAAGATTTAAAAATATACAAAGGTGAATATTACGTTCTAGGGCTGTTTGCAGTTCTGGGAATGATGATCATGATTTCAGCGCACAGCTTCCTACTGATTTATTTAGGGCTTGAATTACTGTCGTTATCTTTGTATGCCATGATTGCATCTAACCGTGACTCGGTGACAGCTTCAGAAGCAGCGATGAAATACTTTGTTCTTGGTGCTTTAGCTTCAGGATTATTGTTATATGGAATTTCCATGTTTTATGGGATTTCAGGTACATTGGATATTACTGAGTTAGCTGCTGTTATTAAATCTCAGGCGGCCTCTAATCCCGTTATGTTAGCTTTTGCTCTAACCTTTATTGTGGTTGGCTTGTCGTTCAAGCTAGGTGCTGTTCCATTTCATATGTGGTTACCGGATGTTTATCAGGGTGCGCCAACTTCGGTAACATTATTTATAGGTACAGCTCCAAAGATAGCTGGATTTGCGATGGCTATTCGTTTATTAGTTGATGGCATGTCCGATTTGTATGTCGACTGGTCACAAATGTTAATAGTGTTAGCGGTAGCTTCTATGGCTTTGGGTAATATTATTGCGATATCTCAAACCAACTTCAAACGTATGCTGGCCTATTCAACGATTTCTCACGTTGGTTTTATTCTTTTAGGGCTGTTGTCTGGAACCGAATTAGGGTTCTCTTCAGCCATGTTCTATACCATTACTTATGCCATAACTTCATCGGTCGCTTTTGCGGTATTGATGTTATTAAATCGAGAGAACCATGAGGCGGGCGAAATTGCAGATTTACGTGGGCTGAATGATACAAATCCATGGTATGCAGCATTGCTGGCGATTGCTTTATTTTCAATGGCGGGTGTACCACCTACAGTAGGTTTTTATGCCAAGCTAACGGTTATTAACTCTGTAATTCAGGTTGATATGGTTTGGTTAGCTCTGACTGCCGTGTTGTTTTCGGTGATTGGTTTGTTTTACTATTTACGTGTGATCAAGGCAATGTACTTCGATAAACCGGATGAAAATCAGGTTATCACTATTAAAGAAGCGCTGGATGTGAAAATCTTGCTTAGTGCTAATGGACTTAGTCTGCTGTTACTTGGATTATTCCCGTCTCTACTTATGGCCTGGTGTGTAGCTGCATTTGCCTGAATATCTTAAAAATATTTTTACCACGAAGAGCACGAAGGACACGAAGATTTATTTTGTGGTAGTAATGTTTGGTTATCTTTATTACAGATAACAATACTAAATTATTTTTTCTTCGTGTTCTCTGTGTTCTCTGTGTTCTTCGTGGTGGTATCTTTCTTGTCTCTTAATATTTACAGACCTTCTTAGCCTTATCAATTAGCCTTTATGGATCCCATTCCCTGTCTACGACTGTTTAATGATGAAGAAGATTTTTCTGATCTTGATGAAGGGGATGAAGCATTAGGTCTTGCTTCACTTTACTTCGATTATGTTGGAATAAAGGTAAATCCTCTGGATGATCAAACTGAGTTTTCAAAAGTTACAAAAATTGGCACAAAAAAAATCTCTCGAAATCTAGATGCTGAAGAGCGAATGCTAAACAGGCTGGATAAAATAGGTTTTATGGCTGATGAGTTTGAAAGTGATGGTGAAACCCTTCGATTGGAACCTGTTCATATCAAAGACACCTGGTTTAACTTCATGGTTCATCATAAAGCTGAACTTGAAGCTGAAGGTTGGGAAATAGAGGTCGATGATAATTTTTCTTATCAATTTGATGTTGCCGAAACATGGTATGCAAATATTACCGATGAAAGTAGTGACTGGTTCAAGCTTGAGCTAGGAATTGAATCTGAAGGCGAAGAGATAAATCTTTTACCCTTTCTTGTCGATTTTCTCTCCGATTTCCTTACTGAAGATGAAACGGCAAAAGTACAGGCACTGCCGGATGATCATCCGCTGCTATATAAACAGGCTAATGAGCGCATATTGAATATCGCCTTTTATAAGGTACGGTTTATTGTAGATACCCTGATTGAATTAAATGACCCTGAAGCACTGGATGCAGATGGTAAACTAAAACTTTCCCGCTTCCAGAGTAATCAGCTGTCTTTGTTAGAGAGTGGTCATCCTAATATCAATTGGACGGGCGGAGATAAAATTCGTGAGTTTGGTGATAAATTACAAAACTTTGAGGGGATTTCAGAAGCGATAGTCCCTGCCAATTTAAAGGCTGAATTACGCCATTATCAGTTAGATGGATTAAGCTGGTTACAATTTTTACGGGAGTATAAATTAGGCGGTATTCTGGCTGATGATATGGGGCTGGGTAAAACAGTTCAGACTCTGGCTCATTTATTAATTGAAAAAAATGAAAAGCGTGCGAATCTACCGAGTCTGGTTATTGCACCCACCAGTTTAATGGTTAACTGGAAGCGAGAAGCTGCACGTTTTGCACCTGATTTGAAGGTACTGGTTTTACATGGGCCAGGTCGTAAGAAACTTTTTAATCAAATTAAAAATCACGATCTTATTCTTACGACGTACCCGTTACTGACCAGGGATGCGGATGTACTGCTGAATCAACAATGGCATCTTTCCATTCTGGATGAAGCTCAACATATAAAAAATCCAAAATCTAAAGCAGCTCAAACAGCCTGTTTGTTACAAACACGTTTTCGTATATGTCTGACGGGTACACCGATGGAAAACCACCTGGGAGAATTATGGTCTCAATTCCATTTCCTCATGCCTGATATGCTGAGTGATGAAAAAAGTTTTCAAAAATTATATCGTACACCAATAGAAAAAAAGCAGGATCAGGCGAGACAATTACAGCTAAGAAACCGTCTAGCGCCCTTTATGTTAAGGCGTGATAAATCAGAGGTGGCCACTGAACTTCCTCCTAAAGTAGAGATTCTTAGTGAGGTTGAACTGGAAGGAGCACAACACGATCTGTATGAAAAGATAAGAGTTTCGATGCACGATAAGGTAAAACAGAGCGTAGATAATAAAGGGCTATCACGAAGCCATATAGTTATTCTCGATGCGCTGTTAAAACTTAGACAGGTTTGCTGTCATCCTCAGTTAATAAAAAATACTGACTATAAACTGCCTAAACATTCTGCAAAGTTAAACCAGTTAATGGAAATGTTGCCAGAAATGGTGGAAGAGGGAAGGCGAATTTTATTGTTCTCTCAATTTACCAGCATGCTGGCTATTATTGAGGATGAGCTTAATAAACATAAAATTGAATTTGTAAAACTAACAGGACAAACTCGTAATCGTGAAAAACCTGTTGATGCGTTCCAGTCGGGAAAAGTTCCAGTATTTTTAATCAGTTTGAAAGCAGGGGGGTCAGGGCTTAACCTGACTGCCGCCGATACGGTCATCCATTATGACCCCTGGTGGAACCCAGCTGCTGAAAGACAGGCTACTGATCGTGCACACCGCATAGGGCAGGATAAGCACGTATTTGTATATAAAATGATTACTTCAGGAACAGTCGAAGAAAAAATAATCGAGATGCAGAATAAAAAACAGGCATTGGCCGAATCACTATTTTCTGAAGGACAAAAAGCAACCGCAATTACTAACGAAGATTTACGTTCTTTGTTTGAGCCTCTATCTAAAGAACAATGAACCTGACATCAAAAGATATAATTTCATTTTTTAAACCAGCCTACATGCAAAGAGGGCGGGTTTATTTTGAACAGGGAATGGTAGTCAGTACTGAAAAGTATCATGGTGGATCTCTAATTAAGGCGACTGTAAAAGGGGCTGGTAAGAATAACTATACTTCTAATATTCAACTGGAATTTAGCAGAAAGTCTGTCATCGATATTCAGGGAAACTGTTCTTGCCCAGTTGCATACAATTGTAAACATGTCGTTGCTGCATTATTAGATTTTATCGATAAAAATCCTCCTGTCCAAAATGATATGTTTGGGCTTCCATCAGACAAATGGTTATATCAGCTTAAGTCAGCTCAGCAACAACCTGCAGAAAGTCGACCTACATCTAATGAAATGATTTTATATTTATTAGGTATGAATCACTACGATACTGGTATTCAACTATATGTTAAAACGGTTAAAACACGTCAGCAAAAGGACGGAAGTTTCTCAGAGGCAATACATTATGCAATAAACCCGACATCGAAAGCTCGATTCATGCGTGAAGATGATAAATATGCCATGTTATTATTAAAGTCGTTGATGACTGGGAATGCTAACCCTGTACCAGTACTTGAGGGAGATGCTGGATCAAAAGCTCTTAAAGTTTTGATCGATACTGGTCGTTGCCACTGGTTAAACGAGGAATACCCTGCACTGAAACATGCCGATAAAGTTGACAGTACATTATCATGGCATTTTTTGCAGGACGCCTGCCAGGTAATAAAAGCAGATGTTTTTGATGATGACACTATATTGCTACCAGTTTTACCCCCCTGTTACCTGAATTCTGAAACCGGTGCCTGTGGCGAGTTAGACTGTGGCTTACCCAAAAAAATCAGTTCAGTACTGGTAGCGTCTCCGCCAGTTCATCCACAAAATGTAGATAAAATTTCTGAATTTTTAACTGAGAGCTTTAAGGATCTTGAAATTCCATTACCGGTAGAACCGGATATTATTCATAATAATCAGGTTCCCCCAACGTACTGTTTGAAACTATTAACCGAGCAGTTGGAAACTCCTCATTATGTAGAAGCAGTAGAACCTTTTGTATACGCCGAATTTCATTTTGATTATAACGGCATAAAAATTCATCCGTCTGATGAAAGAAATGAATTTATCTGTAAAACTGATAAAGAATTTGAAATCATTCATAGAAATCCTGAGTTGGAACAAAAAGCATTAGAGAGACTATCTGAAATAGGATTACACGAAGCCGATCTGTACGTTGGGTATGAAGAAGTTATGCAGCTTGAACCTGATCAGGGGATTAATACCTGGATTGATTTTATGCTGAACCAACGGTTCAAACTGAAATCTGAAGGATGGTCGGTAAACATAACAGAAGGATTTGCATATCATATTGATGAGGCAGATGAATGGTATGCAGATGTAGAACATGGTTCAAATGACTGGTTTAAATTAGAACTGGGTGTCGATATTGACGGTAAAAATATTAATTTACTGCCGTTTCTGGTGAATTACCTTGGCTCTCTCAAGGGCACCATGGGAGTTTCACAACTTCAACAATTACCGGATGATCACCCGATATTACTAGAGCAGGGAAATGGCCGGTTACTGCATATTCCGCTCATTAAAGTACGGCATATACTGGATACCCTGATTGAGTTGCATGACCCTAATATACTGGATCAAAATGGCAAACTGGAGTTATCCCGTTACCAGAGTAATCAACTCGTTGCTCTTGATAATCAGCACACCCCGTTAAAATGGGCAGGTGGTGAAACGCTGAGAAAATTTGGTCAACAATTGCAAAATTTTGATGGTATTCGAGTTGTAACTCCGCCTGCTACATTAAAAGCTGAGTTACGTGATTATCAAAAAGAAGGACTGAACTGGCTACAGTTTTTACGCAAATACGAGCTCGGTGGAATTTTGGCTGATGACATGGGTTTGGGAAAAACAGTACAGACTCTGGCACATTTACTGGTAGAAAAAAAATGCCAGCGTGCTGACCTTCCAAGCCTTGTTGTTGCACCGACCAGTCTTATGGTGAACTGGAGTAGAGAAGCACAGCGATTTGCACCTTCTTTAAAGGTACTGGTTCTACAGGGTACTGAACGCAAAAATAAATTTCATCTGATCAATGACTTTGACCTGGTGTTAACAACCTATCCTTTGTTATCACGGGATACTAATATCCTGATGGATCATCATTGGCATGTGGTCATACTGGATGAAGCGCAGCATATTAAAAATCCGAAATCAAAGGCAGCTCAAACAGCCCGCCAGTTAAAAACAAGACATCGTCTGTGTCTTACCGGAACACCCATGGAGAATCATCTGGGTGAATTATGGTCTCAGTTTCATTTCTTGATGCCAGGCATGTTAGGTGATGAAAAACGTTTCCGTAGAATTTTTCGTACACCGATTGAAAAATTTCAGGATGCAGACCGTTCTAAGCAATTACGCCATCGTACTGCCCCTTTTATGCTGAGGCGGCACAAGTCGGAAGTAGCAAAAGAATTGCCACCCAAAACAGAAATACTTAGCCAGGTTGAACTGGATGGAGCTCAACGAGACCTGTATGAAACGATTCGTGTTTCAATGCATGACAGGGTTAAACAGGCTGTTCAAAGCACGGGCATAGCACGCAGTCAGATTATTATTCTGGATGCCTTATTAAAATTACGCCAAGTGTGCTGTCACCCTCAATTATTAAAGCTATCCAGTGCAAAAAAAGTTAAACACTCAGCTAAGCTTAATCAGTTAATGGAGATGTTGCCGGAAATGGTGGAAGAGGGGCGTCGAATCTTATTGTTTTCACAGTTTACCTCGATGTTGGCTATCATCGAAGATGAAATTACCCAATATAAAATTCCTTACGTCAAACTGACTGGCCAAACACGTGATCGTGCCAAACCTATTGATGAGTTTCAGTCAGGTAAAGTGCCAGTATTTTTAATTAGTTTGAAGGCGGGTGGTTCCGGTTTAAATTTAACTGCGGCTGATACGGTTATTCACTATGATCCCTGGTGGAACCCGGCTGCTGAAAATCAGGCAACAGATAGAGCACACCGCATAGGACAGGATAAACCCGTGTTTGTGTATAAAATGATTACGGCAGGAACAGTTGAAGAAAAAATTGTTGAGATGCAGGTAAAAAAACAGGCATTGGCAGACTCATTGTTTTCTGAAGGCAGTAAAGGTAGTGCTATCAGTAGTGAAGATTTACAGGCATTGTTTGAACCATTGGGATAGTTCCAGCCTTAAAATAATAAAGCCCCGAATATCCGGGGCTTTATGAACTCATTACAGAACTTATTTAGAAACCTGCAGGCCAGTTCATTCCATCAGCAACTTCAGCATGGCTGCTGGTGTTGATGTTACTTTCAAATGATCTTCCTTCTGGCCAGTTAAAGCCAGATGCTTTTTCTACCTGAAGCTGTTGGCTTTGAGTATTTCCAGTAGATAGTCCACCAGGCCAGTTGAATCCATCGTCAACATTTGATGCCATAACAGCACTGCTGCCAACAACAGTTAAAAGAGCAAGTGTAGTGAGTATTTTTTTCATGGTAGTTCCTCAAAAAGTTGAATAATGATATCAATATAGAAGTAATTTCCAATAAGGAAAGTGACAAAGTCACGTCAGGCGGGTAATTGGTATTTGTTGGGTGACTTTGTCACATCAGGTGAGATAATTAATTGGTATTTTTTTAATTTTTCGTTTGTTCCTGTCAAAAATAAAAACCAAACTGGATGATATTATCGTCGATGTGGTTGAAGTACCGGCTGTTATTCAGGTTATGGTGATGGGTTTTGGTTTAGCTCTTGCTCTCAAATCAATCACATTTCCAGAAATGATGACAAATTGATGGAACACAGAAGAAATAAGTATGAGAATATTAAAGCAGTTTAATGAAGCCGGTCTGGAGTTTGCGTTTCCAACACAGACACTTTATAACGTAGCAGTATCCTGATATTGAGTTAAACTATGCAGCATGTGATTAAAAGCGTGCTTTTAGTGAGTTTAGGGCATTAAGTTAAATCTATTTAGAAAACAGCCTGAAAACAGCTTGTAATCTGAATACAACATGGCTAAACTCTCGCTCCTCTGATGCGGGGTGGAGCAGCTTGGTAGCTCGTCGGGCTCATAACCCGAAGGTCGTAGGTTCAAATCCTGCCCCCGCTACCAAATTTAATTTGGCCTGAAGTATGTCAACTATTTATATAGTTTTGTTACAGGTTAATAGACAAAAAGGCCCTATATGGGCCTTTTTTATTGCTTAAACTTTGTGTCACTAATTTTTTGATAATTCAAAATATGGCAGAGGTAAAAACTTGCAGGATTTAACAGCTTTATTCGAGCCTGTTGTCGAATCAATGGGTTATGAACTGGTAGGTATTGAGTTTCACAGCAGTGAACATCACGGTGTGGTGCGGATCTTTATTGATCATGATAATGGTATTACAGTCGATGACTGTGCCAAAGTCAGTCGCCAGATAAGTGCTGTTATCGATGTGGAAGATCCTATTGAAATGGCTTTCGATCTGGAGGTGTCATCTCCGGGTATAAATCGGCCACTGTTTAAATTCTCTGATTTTGAAAAATTCTCAGGTTTACAGGCAAAGATCAAGTTGGGCGTCGCGCTGAATGGACGGAAAAATTTCAGCGGTGTACTAAAAGGTGTCGATGAAAACCAGTTGGTTATTATTGATGTCGATAATGAGATTTATGAGCTGCCCTATCAGGATATAGCTAAGGCTAACCTGGTAAAACAGGTATAAAATATAAGCATTACACTTAAGAGAGTCACGATGGATAATAAAGAAATTCTATTAGTTGCTGATACTGTCTCCAACGAGAAAGGTGTAGACAGAGAAGTTATCTTTGAAGCAATTGAAGCTGCTCTGGCTTCTGCAACCCGTAAAAAACATCAAAAGGAAATCGGTGTGCGTGTTGATATTGATAGAAACACTGGAGACTATGATACTTATCGCCAATGGGAAGTTGTCGAGCCTGCAGAAAATGGAGGGCTTGAAGAACCTCTAAAGCAGATTACTCTGGAAGCTGCACAAATAGATGAGCCGGAGATTCAATTAGGTGAATTTGTTGAAGAACAAATAGATTCAGTAGAATTTGATCGAATTGCTGCTCAAACTGCTAAACAGGTTATTGTTCAAAAAGTTCGTGAAGCAGAAAGGAAAAAAGTGATTGATGCCTATCAGGACCGTGAAGGTACTCTGGTTATGGGGCAGGTAAAACGGGTTGAACGTGGAAACGTATACGTTGACCTGGGTGAAAATGCAGAGGGATTTATTCCTCGTGAAGAAATGATTCCTCGTGAAGCTGTTCGTCCCGGTGATCGTATCAGGGGATATCTGTACAAAATAGCCAGTGAACTACGTGGGCCTCAGTTATTTATCAGTCGTACTGCACCAGAATTTTTAGTTGAACTGTTCAAACTGGAAGTACCAGAAGTCGGTCAGGATTTAATTGAGATTCTATCGGCTGCACGAGACCCGGGTATGCGCGCTAAAATTGCGGTAAAAAGCAACGATCCAAGAATGGACCCTGTAGGTGCCTGTGTAGGTATGCGAGGCTCCAGAGTTCAATCAGTTTCTAATGAGCTGGCTGGAGAGCGAGTTGATATCATTTTATGGGATGAGAATCTGGCTCAGTTTGTGGTTAATGCAATGTCTCCTGCCGAAGTAGCTTCAATTGTGATCGATGAAGAAGCCGGTCAGATGGATATAGCAGTACCTACTGATAAGTTATCTCAGGCTATAGGCCGTGGTGGTCAAAACATTAAGCTGGCAAGTCAATTGACTGGCTGGACTTTAAATGTGATGGACGAATCTGAAGCCGAAGAAAAATCAGACGCCGAAACAAAGAAATTAGCTAAAGTGTTCATGGATCAGCTAGATGTTGATGAAGAAGTTGCTGTTATTTTAGTTCAGGAAGGTTTGTCCTCAATTGATGAAGTTGCTTATGTTCCAGTTGCTGAATTACTGGAAATTGAAGAGTTTGATGAAGATATAGTCGAAGAACTGCGTGGGCGTGCTCGTGATGCACTGTTAACGATGGCTATCGCTACTGAAGAGACGAAAGAGCCCCATGAAGATCTGCTGAATATGGAATTAATGACCGATGAAATTGCGGTTACTCTAGCGGCTAATAAAATTTACTCGATGGAAGATCTGGCTGAACAGGCCGTTGATGATATCGAAGAATTCGAAGGGATTGATCGGGATTTGGCTGGGAAATTAATTATGCAGGCTCGCGAGCCCTGGTTCGCTGAAGAGTCAGAATAATTTGTCCAGTCTAAAAAGTTTAAAGTAGAAAAATACACTATCAGGATCGAATACGATGTCTAATGTAACAGCAAAACAACTTTCAGGAGTCATTGGGGTTTCTGTTGATAAGTTACTGGAACAATTACGCAATGCCGGCGTAAAGGTTGCGGGTGCAGATGATCCGATTTCTGATGAAGATAAAATGAAGTTACTGGAATCTCTTCGAACCAGTCATGGTAAGGATAAGAAGGCCGGCCCGAAAAAAATTACTTTACGCCGTAAAGATAAAACACGACTCACGGTTAGTGGCAGCGGCAGTGGCAGAAATACCTCAGCTCGTTCAATCAATGTGGAAGTGCGTAAAAAGAAAACTTACGTTCGTCGCACTGAAGTTCAAGAACCGGTTGAACCGGAAGTACCTGTTGAGGTTCCTGCTGAAACTGCCCAGGAAATCCCACAGGAAGTTCCTCCACCTCCAGTAGTTGAAGAAGGAATTATTTCAGAAGAAGCTTTAGCTGCCCAGAAAAAAGCGGAAGAAGAAGCACGCATAGCCGAGCAGGAAAAAATTGCCAGGGAAGCCGAAGAAGCAAGACTTAAGGCAGAGCAGGAAGCTCTTCAGAAAGCAGAGCAGGCTGCACGAGAAGAAACTGAAATAGCTCGCCTTGAAGCTCAGGTAAGAGCTGCTGTTGAGAAAGAAATGATGGCAGCAGTCAAACCGGTTGTTGCTCCAGCACCTGCTGCTCCTGTACCTGACGTTGCTGCAGCTGAAGTGGCTGCTAAAGGTAAGGCTGATGAGAAAGGTCGACATGGAAAGGGTAAACAGAAGGCGGGTCAAAATACTCGCTACGGGCGTAAAGAAATTCATGTAAAACCCGGTAGCGATCACAACCAGCGCAGTAAAGGCAAAGGTAAAAAAGGTCGCCGTCGTAATGTCGCTCCTCCTTCGGATAACGTTCATGGTTTTGAGAAACCAACAGCTCCTGTAGTGAGAAATGTTGCGGTACCCGAAGCCATTTCTGTTTCCGAGTTAGCTCAGAAAATAGCTGTTAAAGTCGGTGATGTTATTAAAGTGCTAATGCAAATGGGCACCATGGCCACAATCAATCAACTGCTTGATCAGGACACCGCGATTCTGGTTGTTGAAGAAATGGGGCATGTTGCTACAGCTGCTGAAGAAGATAATTTTGAGCAGGATCTGCAAAAGAATATTGAAGTGAATGAAGAGCATCTGGTTACACGACCAGCTGTTGTTACTATTATGGGTCATGTAGATCATGGTAAAACTTCTTTGCTAGATCATATTAGAAAAACTCGAGTAGCTTCTGGAGAAGCGGGTGGCATTACTCAGCATATTGGTGCTTATCATGTAGAAACAGATCACGGTGTGATCACTTTCCTTGATACTCCTGGCCACGCAGCGTTCTCTGCGATGAGAGCACGTGGTGCTCAGGCAACTGATATCGTTATCCTGGTGGTTGCTGCTGATGACGGGGTTATGCCTCAGACTAAAGAAGCTATCCAGCACTCTAAAGCTGCCGGTGTTCCTTTAATTGTTGCAGTCAATAAATGTGACAAGGAAAATGCTGACCCGGATCGTGTTCGAAATGAATTAAGTGCTGTTGAAGTTATCCCTGAAGAATGGGGTGGTGAGCATATGTTTGTGAATGTATCTGCACACACTGGTGAAGGTATTGATGCTCTACTTGAAGCGATATTGCTGCAATCGGAAGTGATGGAATTACAGGCTTCAGATCAGGGACTGGCGAAAGGTATTGTTGTTGAAGCTTCACTGGATAAAGGTCGTGGACCGGTTGCTACTGTTCTGGTGCAATCAGGTAATCTTGAAAAAGGGCAGATATTACTGGCAGGAACAGAGTTTGGTCGTGTCCGTGCCATGTATGACGAGTCTGCCAAGTCGATTAAGAATGCGGGCCCTTCAATGCCGGTTGTAGTTCTTGGATTGTCAGGAACACCTAACGCTGGTGATGAAGTATTTGTGGTTGAAAGTGAACGACGCGCTCGTGAGATTGCACAAACTCGTGAGACCAAGATAAGAGAATCACGTTTGGCTGCACAACAAAAAGCTAAGCTACAGGGCATGTTTGATGCAATGACAGAAGGTGATGTTGCTGAGCTTAACCTGCTGGTTAAGTGTGATGTTCAGGGATCGTCTGAAGCGTTAAATGATGCATTATTGAATCTGTCTACCGATGAAGTTCGGGTCAAACTTGTATCTACGGGTGTGGGTGGAATCAATGAATCAGATATCAATCTGGCAGCGGCATCCAATACAATCGTTATCGGTTTTAATGTACGTGCAGATGCTTCAGCAAAACGTATCGCTGGTGATTATGGAATAGATATTCGTTATTACAGTGTTATCTATGACATTATCGATGATGTTAAAGCCGCCATGAGTGGCCTGTTATCACCAGAAACGAAAGAAACTATTATTGGTCTGGCAGAAGTTAAAGATGTCTTTAAGTCACCCAAGTTTGGTGCTGTTGCCGGTTCAATTGTTATTGAAGGTACTGTTAAACGTGGTAAACCTATTCGTGTCCTACGTGAAAACGTGGTTATTTATGAAGGTGAACTGGAATCATTACGTCGCTTTAAGGATGATGTCGATGAAGTTCGTAACGGCACCGAATGTGGTATCGCAGTGAAGAACTACAATGATGTTAGACCTGGCGATCATATTGAAGTATTTGATCGTGTTGAAGTTGCGCGAACGTTAGATTAATTAGTTTAATTTTTCTAACAGTAAAATACTGATTTACTCATGCCAAAAGATTACCCTCGTAGCGATCGACTAGCTTCTCAGATTCATCGTGAGCTGTCATCGCTGATACAACATTCGCTGAAAGATCCCAGGCTTTCACAGCCCAGTATTCTGGACGTGAAAGTGACTCGTGACCTGTCTTCGGCAAAAGTTTATTTCAGTGTTTTAAATGAGGAAGATGGTGAACAAACCCGTCGAGCCCTGACTCATGCTGCGGGTTTTCTGCAACGCGAATTAGGCAAGGCAATTAAATCACGACTGACTCCTAAATTGATTTTTATCTTTGATGATACCGATATTCGTGGACGAACTATGGATGAATTGATTGATTCGGTCATCGCTCGCGATAAAGCTAAACCTGCCAAAGATTAACTGGTATGGGTCGAAGATCAAGAAGTCCCAAAGGGTTTAAAGATGTAAATGGGATCTTACTGTTAAACAAACCTCTCGGAATTAGTTCGAATAAAGCTTTACAGGCTGTACGTAATATTTTCAAAGCAAATAAGGCAGGACACACAGGAAGTCTTGATCCGTTAGCAACCGGCATGCTGCCAGTTTGTTTTGGTGAAGCAACAAAATATTCCGGTTATCTGCTGGACTCTTCTAAATCTTATCGTGCCATTTGCAGGTTAGGCGTTACCACCACTACGGGTGATGCTGAAGGTGATGTTGTTAGTGAAAAACCGGTCAATGTTTCAACTGAATCACTGGATCAGGCAATAGCCAAATTTATTGGCAAAATTCAGCAAACTCCTCCCATGTATTCTGCGGTTAAACACAAGGGAGAACGTTTATACAACCTGGCCAGGCAAGGTATAGAAGTCGAACGTAAAAGCCGTGAAATAGAAATATTTAAACTTGAAGTTATTGCATTTGATAATGACCAGCTGGAGCTGGATATTCATTGCTCTAAAGGAACATATATTCGTACACTGGCCGAAGATATAGGTAATGATCTGGGTTGTGGGGCATATCTTACATCCCTTGTTAGAACAGCTGTTCAACCTTTCTGGGATGCAAAAACCTTTACTCTGGATGAATTACGTACAATCAGTGATGGTGAAGATCAGCAACTGAGTGATTGCCTGTTACCTATCGAGTCTGCTTTAACTGACTGGCCACTGGTTGAGTTAACCCCTGACATGAGTTTTTATATTTTACAGGGTCAAGCTGTGCAAGTTCCTAAATCTCCAACTCAAGGATTGGTTCGATTGGTTGATGAAACCAGGGGTTTTATCGGATTGGGTCAAATTCAATCGGATGGTCGAGTTGCTCCCAAACGAATGATGCGGGATATTTAATGTTTTCAGCCTGATTTCAAGTCTTGCTGGTTGAGTTTAAAGTCAATAATTGCGGGCTTTTGAGGTCGTTTTCTACCAATCTCTTTAATTCAGTTAAAACTTCATCTATTAAGCTATTGAAATAGCTTGTTACCAGCCTCCCACATAGGTAGAATACCCCCCTTTTTCGGGTCCTTAGAGATTTTTTACTATGTCAATGTCTGCTGAACAGAAAAGTTCAATCATTACAGAACACGCTCGCGGCGAAGGTGATACAGGTTCACCAGAGGTGCAGGTTGCATTATTATCACATCAAATCAGTCATCTGACTGAACACTTTAAACATCATATACATGATCACCATTCACGTCGTGGTCTGTTACGCATGGTTAACCAGCGTCGTAAATTGCTGGATTATCTGAAAACTAAGAATCAGGATCGTTATAAAGATCTGATCGGTAAATTAGGCCTGCGTCGCTAAACGTTAGACACCCAAGAGGGGTTATTGTGAATCCAATTAAGAAGACTTTTCAATTCGGTGACCGTACAGTCACATTAGAGACCGGTGAAATTGGTCGTCAGGCAAGTACGGTATTTGTAAACATGGATGATACCGTAGTCATGGTGACTGCTGTAGGCATGAAAGATGCGGTTCCTGGCCGTGACTTCTTCCCGATGACAGTTGATTACATGGAGAAGACTTATGCTGCCGGTAAGATTCCTGGTGGTTTCTTCAAGCGTGAAGGTCGTCCGAGTGAAAAAGAAACACTGACCTGTCGTTTAATAGATAGACCATTACGTCCTCTGTTTCCTAAAGGATTCAAAAACGAAGTTCAGATCGTAGCTACCGTTGTTTCAATGAATAGCGAAGTTGATCCTGATATCGCAGCACTGATTGGTGCTTCTGCCGCCGTAACTCTTTCTGGTATGCCTTTTGCTGGCCCGATTGGGGCAGCCAGAGTTGGTTATAAAGACGGTGAGTACATACTAAACCCAAGCTACAGTGACCTGAAAGATTCCGATCTTGATCTGGTTGTAGCCGGAACAGAAAATGCAGTTCTGATGGTTGAATCTGAAGCAAACATGCTGTCAGAAGAAGTCATGCTAGGTTCTGTTGTTTACGGTCATGAGCAACTGCAAGTTGTTATCAATGCCATTAAAGAATTTTCTGCTGAAGTTGGTAACGAGTCATGGGACTGGAAAGCTCCAGAGACTGATGAAGATTTAGCTGCTAAAGTTTCTGCACAGTGTTCTGATGCAGTTGGCTCAGCTTATACCATTGCGAACAAACTTGATCGTCAGGACAAATTATCCGCTATTCGTGGTGAGACTGTAGATGCGCTTTGTACGGGTGACGATGCACCATCTGAAGGTGATGTTCGTGCTGCAATGTCTAAAGTTGAAAAGAAATTAGTTCGTGGTCGTGTTATCGCTGGCGAAAGTCGTATCGATGGTCGTGATACAAGAACGGTTCGTCCTATCTCGGTTCGTGCTGGCGTTTTACCTCGTACTCATGGTTCTGTTGTGTTCACTCGTGGTGAAACACAGGCATTGGTTGTGACTACTCTTGGTACAGGTCGTGATGCACAAATTATTGATGCAATCGAAGGTGAACGTAAAGATCACTTCATGTTGCATTACAACTTCCCTCCATCATGTGTAGGTGAAGTAGGTCGTGTTGGAACTCCTAAGCGTCGCGAAATCGGTCATGGCCGTTTAGCTAAACGTGGTGTTATGGCAATCATGCCTAATCAGGACGAGTTTCCATATGTAATCCGTGTGGTTTCTGAAATCACTGAATCAAATGGTTCTTCTTCTATGGCTTCCGTTTGTGGAACCAGTCTGTCATTGATGGATGCTGGTGTTCCAATCAAAGCGCCTGTTGCTGGTATCGCAATGGGACTGATTAAAGAAGGCGATGATTTTGCAGTTCTTTCTGACATCCTGGGTGATGAAGATCATCTTGGTGATATGGATTTCAAAGTAGCTGGAACAACTGATGGTGTTACAGCGCTGCAAATGGATATTAAGATTGACGGTATTACTACTGAGATTATGTCTCAGGCACTGGATCAGGCTAAAGAAGGTCGTCTGTTTATTCTGGGCGAAATGGCTAAAACTCTCGATACACATCGTGAAGTGATGTCTGAGTTTGCACCTCGCATGGTGACTTTCAAAATCAACCCTGAAAAAATTCGTGACGTTATCGGTAAAGGTGGAGCAACTATCCGCGGTATAACCGAAGAAACTGGCGCGACTATTGAAGTTGATGATGACGGAACTGTTAAAATTTCTTCTGTTGATAAATCAGCCAGTGACGAAGCACGTCGCCGTGTTGAACTGGTTACAGCTGAAGTCGAAGTAGGTACTATCTACGAAGGTAAAGTTGCCAAGATCATGGATTTCGGTGCTTTTGTTAATATCCTGCCTGGTAAAGATGGTCTGGTTCATATCTCTCAGATTTCTAACGAGCGTGTTGAAAACGTTAGTGATAAGTTATCTGAAGGTGACAAGATTAAAGTTAAAGTACTTGAGGTTGATCGTCAGGGACGTATTCGCCTGAGTATGAAGGCTGTTACAGAAGGCGAAGCTGAAGCTGAGTAAAACTCTCTCAGTTAATGCTTTAAAAAAAGGAGCCGATGGCTCCTTTTTTTTGGCCTGAAAATTGGATATGGTTGAAGTTACGGTAGGGAGCGCCGTGCGTACCATTGAGTTTCAGTGCGACACCAATGGTGGGCGCGGCGCACCCTACAAAATACCAAGACAGGGTACTCTTCCGGGTAAAAATAAATTTAGCAATGAGTAATCAAATACGTCCACCGGTTAAGTTTTTATGGGCCCCGGTGCTGGTTTTTTTATCAGCACTTTTTTTCAGCTTTATTTTTTATTTTATTCAGATTTATTCGTGGAATATCGAACAGCAATCTGCAACTCGTTTTTTTCAGCAATCTTTCAGTGCTTCAATCAATCAATTTGAATATCTTCCTTCACTTTTAGCTCAGGACTCACAGGTCAAAAGGGCTTTGCAATATAGCTTTCAGGATCACTCTTCGGTGAGTGAGCGGCTAAAATTTGTCGCGGAACGCTCCGGTTCCAGTAATGTGTATGTGATGAACTCTTCAGGGAAAGTAATTGCGACCAGTAATTATGATCAGAGTAATAGCTTTCTAAATCAGAATTATTCATTCCGACCTTATTTTGTTAAAGCAATTTCTGAGCTTAAACGCCAGTTCTATTATGCAGTTGGAGCAACAACCGGCATACCCGGATTTTTCATTTCTGCTCCAGTCATCGGGCAGGGTGATGCGGTGCTGGGCGTTGTGGTGGTGAAACTTGATTTGCGTGAATGGGAAAAAAGCTGGCAGGAAGCCGGGCAAAATCTTTTAATAGCGGATGATAATAAGGTCGTTATCTTAAGTGGACAAGAGCAGTGGCGTTATCGTTCTATTGGGAAGCTGGCACAAAATATTCAGCATAAAATATCGGAACACCGCCAGTTTCAGGGAGTGCAACCTGATAGCCTGTTTAGTGACAGGTTCGAATTTGATCTATTTAACAAACAGTTTTTTTCATTCTGGACTATTGATAATGATTCGTATCTTGTTAATGCCTACAACATAGCAGATACCGGTTGGACACTGTATTACCTGGAAAAAAACAAACAGTATATCTATTCAGCCATAACCTTTTTTCTGATTACTTTGTCGGGGCTGGTGCTGAGTTATTTGTACCTCAGAGAACGCAAATCTAAGCTGCGTTCAAGGCAGCAGGCCAGAGAAAATGAAAAGCGTCATCGTCAGGAACTGGAAACCATTATTCAGAAAATTCATATTGGGGTGGTATCCATGAATCAATCAGGAGAAATGCTTTTTATTAATGAAGTTGCCGAAAATTTACTAAACATTAATTTGCAGAAATTAAATAAAGATAATAATAATATTCAAAACTTTGTTGATGTTAGCACAGTAGAAAATTTTTCAGAATTACTAAAACAACGTGGAGATATTGTTAAACCCTATCATGAAACCACGGTACTGGATCAGGGTAAAGCAACGACCCATGTGATGTTCGCCATAAGTTGTGCTCCACTTGAAGGGGATAATCGTCTGTTAATGACGCTTGTTAATATTGAAAAAAGAAAACAGGCAGAAGAAGCTGTTATTAGCATTAATGCCTCGCTGGAAGAGCAGGTCGAAAAACGTACCAGAGATTTACATAATGCTCAGGCTGAGCTGGTTCAACAAAGTAAAATTGCAGCGCTGGGTCAGATGGCAGCAACTATTGTGCATGAGTTAAGTCAGCCACTTTCAGCCATGAACAGCTCTATTGCAGCAGTGGGTTTTAAGGCGGAAAAAAATGACTGGGATGGTGCGTTAAAGTCAATTTCCAGATTATCTCCACTGAGTAACAAGATGCACAATGTCATCAAATTATTAAAATCTTTTAGTTATGCTGATGAACCACTCAAAGATGGGCTTGAGCTGGCACCGTTAATTGAACAGTCATTATCACTTTTCAAAGATAGTTTGAGAGAAAAAAATGTCATGATTAACCTGCTTGAATTAGAAAAGTCAGTGTATGTAAAAGTGAATACTTTAAAACTGGATCTGGTACTGGTTAATCTCATTCAAAATGCACTCGATGCAATGGAAAAAACTAATCATCCTGTCATTACTGTCGGCATGCATAGTTTTCAAAACAATGCATTAATCACCATAGAAGATGTGGGTGGCGGAATTGATTCTCGTGTCATGGGGCAGTTGTTTAATCCTTACTTTACTACCAAAGAAATAGGTAAAGGACTCGGCCTTGGTTTATCCATCTGTTATGAAATTATTCAGGAGTACGGAGGATCTATCGATGCTGAAAATACTGAGCAGGGCGCACGATTTATCATTAAACTCCCGCTTGATCAGGTGATGCATTAAATATTTGATTGTCCCAGTGCTCCTAGCAGGCCTGCACCTCGAGACTTTGGAACATCGGTGATATTACGAATCTCTCGACTTCGTTTAACCAGATCATGAATCAATGGCATGAGTATGACTTCGATAGTGCCTATCATCATTCCTCCGGGAACCACCAGTGTATTACTTCGACTCAGAAATGAACCGGGTAACATTTCAAGTAAACTATTGATGTCTGGCATTTTAACGTTCTGAAAGTGAATGACGAGAAAACATTCATCTTTGTCCGGCTCCTGATCAACCCCGAATGGATCAGAAGTGTCGACCGTAGCTACCATTTGAATATTGATATGCGTGCGTGAAAACTGCGGAGTAATATGGTGAACATAATCAGACATACGACGAAGAATCATTTTACGAACCGCCTTGCGTGAATAACCACGTAATGATGTATCCCGTTTGATTTTACGAATCCATTCCAGGTTTACATTCGGTACCATTCCGATGAGTAAATCAGGGTAGCTGGAAATATCGATATCGCCATCTATTGCTGCTCCATGTAGGCCACGATACAGCAATAAATCTGTATCGCTATCAAGTTCTTTCCAGGGGGTTAAAGTTCCTGATTCTTGCCCCCATTCAGCTGCGATCTTTTTCGAATGTAGATAATAACGAGACATACCCGTACCGGTTGAGGCATATTGAAAAAACAGGGTTTCAAGTTTATCCAGGTGATTAGCATCAGGGCCAAAATGACTTAACTCCTGATCTTCTTCTCTGGCTTTAAGGACCTGCTTTTTCATTTCTTTTCGGTCGTAGCGATGAAATGCACTACCCTGAATATAGGCTGCTCTTACTCGTTCACGAAAGAAAATATGTTCAAATGCTTTTGTGATCGAAGAGCTGCCAGAGCCAGAAGCACCGGTTATCGCTACAATAGGAAATTCTTCAGACATAAATGAAAACTCTCAGTAATTTAGTTAATCATATTAATTCTTGATGATTGACTACCTTGTTAAATGTAGGGTTATATAATGAGATGACTCCATTCATTTGTCAAAACTAGATTAAGAGAGACTATCAGGATTGCCGCAGGGCTGTTTATCGTGATAGCGTAGGTTAACTTTGCAGAAATAAATCCATTCAATGCCAGAACAACAAATAATTAAAATCATGGTCGTAGACGATGATAAAGATATCAGGGTTAATACCGTTGATTTGTTATCTACACAATATCCTCGAATCGTTGATTTTGACTCTCCTCAAACTGCATTGGCTGAAATATACCCACACATGCCTGTGATAATTTTGACTGATTTGCGTATGCCGGGTGGTGATGGCCTGGAGTTTGCTCAGGCTGTCAGGGAAATAGATGAAGACCTGCCTGTTATTTTGATGACAGGTTATGGGGATATTTCTATTGCCGTCGATGCGATGAAACATGGAGTGTATGACTTCATTGAGAAACCAGTGGATACGGACAGGTTATTAAAAAGCATTCAGCGTGCCGTCGACAAAAGGCGTTTGAGCCTCTCTTTGCTGGAAGCCCAGAATAAACTTGAACAACAAAGTGGGATAGAAGCAAGATTGATCGGCAACAGCCCCATGATGAAGCAGTTGAAGCAATCGCTTTTACAGCTTGCACCGATGGATTTACCCATCATGATTTACGGAGAAACCGGTGTGGGTAAGGAATTGGTTGCACGTAGTTTGCATGATTACAGCGAACGTAAAGATGGTAATTTTGTAGCTCTAAATTGTGCTGCAATTCCTGAACAGCTGGCTGAAGCTGAATTATTCGGCTATGAAAAGGGGGCTTTCACCGATGCTAAATCGGCTCATATCGGTAAACTTGAATATGCCAATGGGGGCAGCCTGTTTCTAGATGAAATAGAGAGCTTGTCATTATCGATGCAGGCAAAACTATTACGTGTTTTACAGGATGGAGTGATATCTCCATTAGGCAGCAACGAGGAACGCAAGACCAATTGCAGAATTATTTCTGCCAGTAAAGATGAATTACGGAATCATCAGGATTTTCGTCAGGATCTGTTTTTTCGCCTGCAGGTGGGTGAATTGCGCATTCCACCATTACGCCAGCGAAAAGAAGATATTATTATGTTATTCGAATACTTCGTGATGCAAAGCTGTGAAAATTTCAAGATTGAATATTTACCCTTAACGGATGATTCTGGTAAGCAGTTGCTTGCCTACGACTGGCCGGGCAATATTCGCGAAATGATCAATGTGGCCACCCGTTATGCCATCAATGGTTGTCAGAACCTTAAGCAGTTACTTTTTAATGTAGAACCTTCGGTAATGGAGAATCAGCAGGATTTATCATTAAAAGAGCAGTTAAATGATTATGAAGAAAACTTGATTCGTTCCAGACTGGCACTGTATGAAGGCAATGTGTCGGCTGTTTTAGCTGATTTAAAACTGGAACGAAGAACCTTCAATCAAAAACTATCTCGATATAATATTTCTACCACTGATTATAAAAATAAGAAATAAATTTCCTAAAAACAAATCTTTATAGGAAATAAAACTCTCATTTTCTAACATAAGTTTCATGTTAGAAAAGTAATTCTTATGATAAAGCCTGTGTTTCAACGCAATATTGAGAATGGCATGGAAAGTGTATTAAGCTTTGCATCGGCCTTTTTAAACTATTAATTACGGCAGAAAACTATAATTTTTAATAACCTGGAGTGACTATGAATAAAAATTTAATTTTAGCATCAGCAATTACCATTGGTTTACTGGCAGCAGAAGCGCAAGCTGCTACTGAGTGGAATGTTTCACTGTGGGGTAAACGCCGTGCATTTACTGAGAATGTAGAAAAACTGGCAGAACTGGTTAAAAAGAAAACTAACGGTGACTTTACATTAAAAATTTCTTATGGCGGATTATCCAAGTCGAAAGAAAACCTGGATGGAATTTCATTTGGTGCTTTTGAAATGGCACAGTTTTGCTCTTTCTACCATAAAGATAAAAACCCGACGATCACTGTTACTGAATTACCTTTTGCGAAAGATGTATCGCTGAGTCGTGTAGCAGAAATTTATCAAAAGGTGCATGAGCATCCAATCGTTGTGAAAGATCTGGCACGCTGGAATGCGACTATCTTAATGCCTACGCCTTTACCTCAATATAATATTGTGAGTAAGACTGATCCACTAAAAACATTGTCAGATTTAAAAGGTGTACGAGTCCGTGGACCTGGTGGAATTATGGGAGTGTTAGGGAAACTAGGTGCCGTGAAAACAGGTGTTCCGTTTTCTGAAGTTCGTCAATCTATGGATTCTGGCGTAATTGATTCAGCGACTTTCGCTCCTCATGCTCATTTGGCCACTAAAACTTATAAAGTTGGAAAGTGGGCATCCACTAACTTGAACCTGGGTTCTGCTAACTGTCCTGTTGTGGTTAACACCGAGGCACTAAATTCATTAAGTGCATCCAATAAGAAAGCTTTGTTAGGTTCGGTTGATGAAGCTATTGCTTTCTATGTTGATAGTTACGATAACAAAACAACAGGTAAGTATGAGCAGGCAGTGACCGATCAGGGCTTAACCAGAGTTACTTTTACATCAGCTCAAACGGCTGAGTTGAATAAACTTGCTGCATCTGTGCGTGAAGACTGGGTTAAAAAGTATTCCAGTAAATTTGATGCTAAGACCTTATTTGATTTTACTGAAAAATTATTTAATAACTAAACTGGTAGGGTGTGCCGTGCGCACCATGGGTTTTTG